>OBAR01000277.1_pt1 | contig 71331 bp, 51 predicted proteins | sample 1517911 | NCBI WGS metagenome assembly OBAR01 (sample SAMN04571709, study PRJEB22368) | human gut metagenome | biome: human gut; material: stool | host: Homo sapiens | place: Luxembourg | collected 2012-10-26
CGGCGGCCGAACTGCCCTTCACGACACAGCTCACCGACCTGATTTTCGAGCAGGACTACTTCTGCGCCGTCATCGTCTACGACCGCACGGGCCGCGCCTGCCACTCCGCCTACCTCACCTTCACGGCCGAGGGCGATCCGGAGGGAATCAGCAACGACAATTCGGCCGGAAACCTCGAAGACAACCCGCAGTAAAACCCAAAACGAGCAAACGATATGAAAAAGCTACTTTATAGCGTCTCAACGGCCCTGCTTCTCCTCTCCTGCAACACGGAAGACCCGTCGCTGGAGGCCGAACCGGGCAAGGGCGGGAACATGATCACATTCGTCGGCAGGACCTTCCCCGAGACCCGGACCGAAATCGGCGTGAAGGACGGCAACTCCTACCCGGTCCTCTGGTCGTCGGGCGACCGGATCGGCATCATCTCCCCGGTCGAAACCCTTTTCCAAAACGCCAGCGCGACGCTGAACGCCAGCGACGCCGGCAAGAACAGCGGCATTTTCGTCCTCGAGACCGAAACCGCCGTGGAGAGCAGCATGGACCTGATCGTCTACTATCCGTACAGTTCCTACACGACCTACGGCGACGGCGCTCTTCATGCGTCTGTTCCCATGGAACAGCGTCAGGCGCGCCCGGGCGACTCCTCCCACACGGGAAAATACACCCTGGCCTACGACAAGACCACGATCGACCCCGCCGCCGCGGCCCCGGGCAAGTCCCCCTCGGCGTCGTTCTCGCTGCGGCATGCCGTGGCGTACGTCCGGCTCGTGATTTCGAGCTCGGAATACGCCGGCTACAAACTCAACGGCGCGTCGCTGTGGTGTGACGGCGAGGCTGTCTCCGGCGACATCTCGGTCAACGTCGCCACGGGCGAAACCCGGACCGAGACCCCGCGCAACTACGCCACCGTCGTCGTGGAGGAGCCGCAGGCGCTCTCCTCGGCGCAGGAACTTTGGCTCGTGACGCTGCCCGTGAACCTGACCGGCAAGGAGGTTTACGTCTCCGTGGCCATGACCGACGGCACGAAAAACGTGACCATCCCCGTCAAGGTCGACGTGAAGGAGCTGAAGGCGAACGCCGTCAACACGATCACCGTGGCGAACGTCTCCCTGGCGGACAACCGGTTCGCCTGGTATCAGCCCGAAGAGACGCGCTACCTCGCAGAGGGCTGGGCCTACGGCGAGGCCAACACCTTCGTCACGAGCGCCGACGGCGAGGAGATCACGGTCGATGTCAGGGCGCGCGGCTTCTTCAACGGCTGCGAAGAGCCGAAATACGCCAAAATCATCTTCGCCAACAACCTCTCGGGAACCAACTACACGCTGGCGATCAACGGCAAGCGGAACAACCCCGACTCCCCGGCCGACTATGCCGAGGAGGTGGAGATCGGAAGCGACTGCAAACTGACGCTCAAGACCACGAAGGGCAGCTATCTGGGATGGTTCGGCAAGGTGGGCCTCCTGAACGCCGAAAAGAAATTCATCTGGGCCTTCACCGTCTGGTATCTGCCGGGAGACGTCACAGGACACCCCTACAAGAGCGGAGTGGTCATGGACCGCTACATCGGCGACAGCTACGCCCCGAACTACAACAACTGGCACGGCGTGGGAGCCTACTTCCAGTGGGGCCGCCCGTTCAGCTTCTCCTGGGGCAGCATCACCTACACGGTCGCCTCGACCAACGCGACGGACCTCAAGATTTCGGCGAGCAATCCGGGCGTCTTCTTCAAGACCGACGGCGCCTCGAAGCACAACGGCGACTGGTGGCTCGGCGACTGGACCGGCAAGCGCACCGACCGCAAGGACGACTTCTGGGGCAACCCGAACGGCACGGCGGAGGCCGGATCGCCCGCGAACGGCACCAAGTCGATCTTCGATCCCTGCCCCAAAGGCTGGATGGTGGCCTCCCCGGCAGTCTACAAGGAGGTGCTCGCCGGCAAGGACGACGCATTCGAAAAGAACAACTCGGTACAGTCGATGATCTACAAATACGACGGCACGAACAAGGCTTACTGGCACTTCAGCGGCCTGAAATGGGCCTCGTCGGGCGGAAACCCGAACAACAACCAGAACGACATTCTGGGCGTCTGGTCCAATTCGTCCTACCACGGATACGAAGCCTCGGACCACAACGTCTACCAGCTCTACTACCGCACGTCGCAGGGCACGTGGAACGACGGCGGCGGCCGTGCGGCCGGCATGTCGGTACGCTGCATGCAGGACACCGAAAACCGTTGACAACCGGAATCCGGAGGAGCGCCCGGCCGTCGGGCCGGACACTCCCCGGTTTGCGAACAAAAAACTTTACAGCCATGAAGATATTGAAAAAACTGCTTTGGTTCGTCGCGGCGGCATGCGTCCTCTCCGGATGCGCCGACGACAGAATGATCTACAAACCCGGAAGCGGGTCCGGGAACGGCGGAAACGGCGGCGGCGGAGAGCAGCCGTCCGGTCCGGGCGACTATTCGAAACTCACGGCGGCCAACCACCCGCGGATCATCATGTCCGAGGACGACGTGACGGCCATCAAGGCGAAACTGGCCGCCGGGTCCGACGCCAACCTGAAGAAACTCCACGAATGCATCATGGCCTACGCCGACAAGGCGCTCACGGCCAAGGATCTGGTTTACGAAGTCACCGGCAAGCGGCTGCTGTCGGTCTCGACCGAGGCGGCCAACCGGATCATCTCCTGCTCCTACGCCTACCGTCTGACCGGGGAGGACAAATACCTCGAAAAGGCGGAGAAGGACATGCAGACGGTCTGCGCCTTCAAGGACTGGAACTCCGCGACCCACTTCCTCGACGGAGCCGAGATGGCCCACGGCGTGGGCATCGGCTACGACTGGCTCTACGGCCGGTTGAGCGACGCGACGAAGAAGAGCGCCGAGAAGGCCATTCGGGACTACGCGTTCTACTGCGCGCTCAACGGCAAGTGGAACCTCAACTTCTACACCTCGGCGACCAACTGGAACCAGGTCTGCAACGGCGGACTGGTGGTGGCGGCGCTGGCCGTCTACGAGACCTGTCAGGACGACGCGCGGAGCATCATCGACAAGGCGATCGAAAGCAACGCCTCGGTCATGCCCGAGATGTACAACCCCGACGGCAACTACCCCGAAGGCTACGGCTACTGGGGTTACGGAACGGCCTTCGAGTGCATCATGCTCGCGGCGATGGAGTCGTGCACGGGGACCGACAACGGCCTTTCGGCCGTCGACGGTTTCAAAAAGACCGGCAAATGGATTCTCTTCATGGAGGGTATGAACAAAATGGCGTTCAACTACTGCGACTGCGCGCCTTCGAGCATCGCCTTCCCGCCGCTGTGGTATCTCGCCCACAAGTTCAACGACCAGTCGCTGCTGTACGGCGAGCTGATGAAACTCAACGACGGCCGCTACACCTCCTACGACTCGCCCAAGTACTTCCCCATGGCGATCGTCTATGCGAGCAAGTTCGACCTGAACAGCATTGCGCCCCCGGAGGAGAAGGTGTGGAGCGGCAAGGGCATCAACCCCGTGGTGCTGGTCCACGGCGACTGGACCTTCACCGACACCGACAAGTTCCTCGGCATCAAGGCCGGGCGGGCGAATTACAGCCACGGCCACATGGACATCGGGTCGTTCGTCTACGACGCCTGGGGCACGCGCTGGTCCGCCGATCTGGGCCTCCAGAGCTACGGCACGGTCGAAAACATCAATCTGCCGGGCTACACCGGAGGTTTCGGAAGCTACGACCAGGGAGCCTTCCGCTGGGCCGTCTTCCGCTACAACAACTACAACCACAGCACCATCACCGTCAACGACGCTCTCCACCGCGCCGGAGGCCGGGCCGAGATCTCGAGCGTCATCAACACCTCCGCCTCGAAGGGCGCCACGATCGACATGACGGACATCCTTTCGTCCGAATGCGAAAGCGCCACGCGGACCGTAACGCTCGAAAACGACACGGACCTCGTGGTGAAGGACATCGTCAAGGCCAAATACAACAAGGCGGCCGACGTACGGTGGACGATGGTCACGCGAGCCATACCGACCGTCGAGGGCAACCGGATCGTATTGCAGGGCGCGTCGAAAAAACTCTACCTCAAGGTGACCAGCCAGAACAACGCCAAGGTCACCCTCAAGACCTGGTCCACCGTCGGCGAATCGTACGACGCGAGCAACGCGGGCTACTACGAAGCCGGCTTCGAGGCCAAGGTGACCTCCGGCCAGACGGACACCTTCACCGTGACCCTCTCCCCGAACGAATAAACCGAAAACGATGAAAACAACCCTTCTGTCGATCCTCCTGTCGGTCGCGGCCCTGATCCGGGCCGCCGCCGGCAACGACGGTCTGAACCTGTTGCAGGCCGAATATTCGAAACCGGGCGTCGCCGAATCCTTCGCAGCGGGGAAAGCATGGTTCCCGTTCCCCGCCTACGAAGACCGTGCGGGCTGGGCCGCGCTCTTCGGTCCCGACGCCGGGAAAGTCATCCGGCGGGGCGAGCAGCTGCTCGACTACCAATGGCAGCACATCCCCGCCAGCGCCTACCTCGCCTTCGAGCGGACGGGCGACCGGCAGGCCATGGAGAGGCCCGAAGGGGCCAACCGCGGCGCGATGATCGCCCTGATCCTGGCCGAACTGGCCGAAGGGAAGGGACGGTTCATCGACCAGCTCGCCAACGGCGTCTGGCTGGCCGCGCAGCAGCCTTCGTGGGTGCTCTCGGCGCACCAGGGGCGGCAGCGAAGCAAGCGGTCGCTTCCCGACGCCCGCGAACAGCTCATCGACCTCGCATCGGGGCGTTACGGCTCCATCGTCTCCATCGCCTATCACTTCTTCCACCGGGAATTCGACAAACTCGACCCCTCCATCTCGGTCGCCACGGAGAACGCCGTCCGGCGAAACATCCTCGACCCGTACCTCGATCCCGGACAACGGCGCGCCAACTGGTGGCTGGGACTGGCGTCCAGGGGATCAATGCTCAACAACTGGACCCCGTGGTGCAATTCGGACGTGATCCTGTGCTTCCTGCTGATGGAGAAGGACCAGGAGCGGCTCGACCGGGCCGTGGCCCAGTCGGTCCAATCCATGGACCTGTTCCTCAACTACATCCAGAAGGACGGGGCCTGCGAGGAAGGCCCCGCCTACTGGGGCGCGGCGGCCGGGAAGGTCTACGACTACCTCCAGATCCTGTACGACGCCTCGGACGGCGCATTCTCGCTGTTCGACAACGAACGCATCCGGAAAATGGGCGAGTTCGTCTCCCGCTCCTACATCGGCAACGGCTACGTCGTCAACTTCGCCGACGCCGGAGCCAGGCTGAACAACCCCAGCGAACTGATCTGGAATTACGGCCATGCGGTGGGCAGCAGGGAGATGACCGATTTCGCGCTCTACTGCCTGGCCGACCCCGCGAGCGGAAAATTCCGAAACCCCGTCATCACGGGCAACGACGCCTACCGGGCGCTCGAAACGGTGCGGTTCAACCCGCTGATCCGCGAGGCCGCGGATTCGCTGAACCGCCTTGCGGCCGAAACCGCTCCGGCGGAGGTGCGCCGCAACCTGCGGCGCGGCGTACCCCCGGCCACGTGGTATCCCGAGACCGAAATGTGCTTCATGCGCAATCCTTCGGGATGGTTTCTCGGAGCGAAGGGCGGCTACAACAACGAGAGCCACAACCACAACGACGTAGGGAGCTGCGTCGTCTATGTCCGGGACATCCCGGTGCTCGTGGACGCCGGCGTGGGGACCTACACCAAGCAGACGTTCAACCACGACCGCTACAAGATCTGGTCGATGCAGTGCGACTGGCACAACCTGCCGATGATCAACGGCGCCGCCCAGCCCGCCGGCGCGCAGTACCGGTCGAAAAACACGTCGTGCGACCTCTCCAAGGGGATGTTCTCGCTCGATCTGGCCGACGCCTATCCGCCGGAGTCGGGATGCCGGAAGTGGGTCAGGACCTACCGTCTCACCCCGAAGGGCGCACCCTCGGTGACGATCACCGACTCGTTCGCGCTCGACGCGCGGACGCAGCCGGACGTGGAGCATTTCCTGGTCAAGGGATCGGTCGTCCTGCCGGGCGGAACGCACCAAGGGCGGACGCTGCCCGACGGGGAACTGCTGATTCTCTGCGACGAGGGGCTGGTTGTGAAGATGACCTTCCCGGCGTCGCTGAAAGCCTCGGTCGACGTGATGGAACTCACCGACCGGAGGTTCTCCGGCGTGTGGGGTCCGAGCCTGCGGCGGATCAACCTCGCCTCGCCGCCCGACGCTCCGGCGAAGGGCAGCTATGAATTCCGGATCACCGAACTCGGCAAAAAGTGACGGCGATGCGACACCGGACCCTCCTCCTGATCGCCGCCGTGACGGGCCTGCTGGCCTGCGCCTGCGGCGGCACCGAGGCCGAACGGCTGCACCGGGCCGCCATGCGGGAGTACCTCGACCCGATCCGGCCCGGATACGAAGGGCGAAATCCCTTCTGGAACGCCTTCGCGACGAAGTTCATCTACGCCCCGGCCTTCGGGTTCGAACCGGTGGAAAACGCCGTGAAATACCGTTTCACCGTCTCGCACCTCGGAACCTCGATGGTCGAGTCGCCCCGTTACCGCAAGGACGCCCCGACCGAAGACCCCGAACCCCGGCGGGTCCTCGGGCCGGGCGTTCCGACGGGACGTTCGTGGAGTTTCGAGGCGGACTCCCCGCAGCAGAGCCTCGCCCCGGTGTGGAACGACATTCCGGCAGGCCGGGTGCGGGTCACGGCGGAGGGGCTGGACGCCTCGGGACGGGTCCTGGGAAAGGCCGGGGAGCGGGAATTCCTGCGGGACTTCCCCTTCCGGCCGCCCTACAACGGCAACGTGAGGCCTTACGCCGAGGCGGCGCGCATGGCCGCCCTGTACATCCACGAACTCCCGGCGATCCGGCGCTGGCTCACCGCCGCGGAGCCGGACATGACCTACCGCCACAACACCTACGCATGCAAAATCGTGGGGGCCACGATCCAGCTGGAGGTGCTGGTCGCGAAACTGCTGCCCGCGCACCGGGAGGAGGCGCTCGCCATCGCCCGGAACGCGGCCCGGTTCCTGATGGACCGAAGCCGTCCCGAAGGCGATCCGCTGGCCTTCTTCCCGCCGACCTACTACTCCGACCTGATCTCCTCGTCGCGGGCCGAAAACCGGGGCAAGACGATGACCATGGAGGCCTGCGCCGCCGGAAACGCCTTTCTCGACCTCTACGACGCGACGGGCGACCGGATCTGCTACGACCGGGCGCTGGCCATCGCGGAGACCTACTCCAGGCTGCAACACGCCGACGGCTCGTTCCCGATCAAGGTCGATTTCGAGACCGGGGAGCCGGTCAACGGCTGCAAGGCGATGCTCACGCCGGTCATGGAGTATTTCGGACGGCTTGAAAACCAGTACGGCGTCACCCGCTACCGCGGCTGCCTCGCCCGGGCGGCGGAGTGGATGCGCCGCAACGCGCTTGAAAGTTTCGACCTGACCGGACAGTTCGAGGACATGACCGTTCTCGGGCAGCAGCCCTACCAGAACCTCACCAACTGCGCCTCGGCGCCCTACGCCTCGTGGCTGCTCAAAAAGCCCGGCCGCACGGCCGCGGAGCTGGCCGACGCCGTCGACCTGATCCGTTTCAGCGAGGACCAGTTCGTATGCTGGGACGTGCTGCCCGACGACGACGGCGTCCGGACGCTCTGCACGCCCTGCGTCTACGAGCAGTACGGCTACCGGGTTCCGGTCGACAACAGCACGTGCGTGGTGGCGAACGCCCTGCTGGACCTCTGCGAGGCGACGGGCGACCGGCTGGCTTTCGCCAAGGCCAAAGCGCTGACGGACAACCTCACCGTGGTCCAGAATGCGCTGGACGGGCTGATCCCCACGTCGCTCGACGTGCGCGAAGGCGCCAAGAACCGGATACGGGGTTTCTGGGTCAACTGCACCTACGCCTCCATTCTCACGCTGCTCCGGATGGCGGAACTCACCGGGGAGACCGCCGGTTTTCCCGCAGACGTCCCGCGCGCACGCTGACGCGGGAAACGGGCCCGGAATTCCCGAAACCGAATATTTTTCGGTATCTTGTCCCATCAATCCGACGCTTTTCCGATGACGAAAAACTACATAGCGGCTCTGGTCCTGCTCCTGGCGACAGCCCTTCCCGGGTCGGCGATCAATCCCTACCGGCGGTACGATGCAAGAAACGGGCTGTCCGACAACAGCGTGAAGGACATCTGTCAGGACAGCCGGGGCTACATGTGGTTCGCCACGAAGGACGGGTTCAACCGCTTCAACGGCTACCGCTTCGACGTTTTCGGCTCGTCGTTCTCCGGCGAGCACCTCAACATCGACGTCATCTGCCCCCATTCGGACGGAATCCGCATCTGGCTGGGGTGCACCGAAGCCCTCATGCTTTTCGACCCACGGGACGAGCGCCTCACGCGGTTCGACGCCCGGAACAGCGAGGGAAAGGGCATCCGGAACTGCATCAGCCTGCTGTACGACCCGCTGGGCGACCTGTGGATCGGAACCGACGACGGGCTGTTCCGCTGGGACGAACGCATCGGCCGCCTCTTCCGCTACGAACTGGAGGAGAGCGACGGCGGCACGTGCCGCGGGATCCGGACCATCTTCGAGGACAACGGCGGCGAAATCTGGGTCGGGACGACCTCAGGACTGTACCGCTACCACCGCAAGACGGACCGCTTCGGCCGGAACGCGAAGCCCAAGCCGGAGAGTTCCCTGCTGGGCGACAACGAGATCACGGCCATCGTCGAGGCCGAAGACGGCAAACTGCTGATCGGCATGCAGAACGGTTACCTCGGCGAATTCGACATCTACACGGGCCGGTTCACGCAATTCCCCGCCTTCGACGCCGAGGGAAAGCAACTCTCCGTCGCGCGCATCCACACGATTTTCCGACGGGACATGAACCGCTACATGATCGGTTCGGACAGCGGCCTTTTCTTCTTCAGCCGCAAGAACGGCCGCTGGTCGGTCTCCGGAGACAACCTCGCCGACGAAAGCATCTACCGGTGTTTCCGGGACCGCGAGGGCGGCATCTGGATCGGAACCTATTTCTGCGGCGTGAACTACCTTTCGCCCCGGCAGGACGAAATCCTGTGGTACTACGACGACGGCCGTCCGGAGTCGCTCGACGGCAACGCCGTGAGCCAGTTCTGCAACGACGGCCGGGGGAACCTCTGGATCGCGACCGAAAACGGAGGCCTGAACCATTTCGACGTCCGCAACCGGAAATTCACCAACCACACCGCCCGCAGCCACAACAACCTGCATGCCCTCTGCATGGACGGGGACGACCTGCTGATCGGAACCTTCTCGCAGGGGCTTGACCTGATGAACCTCCGGACCGGAAAGGTCGTCAACTACCGGAACATCCCCGGGGATTCCGCCTCCCTGTGCAACGACTACGTCTACGCCATCTTCCGGGCAAGCGACGGCACCCTCTACGTCGGGACGATGTCCGGCATGTGCACCTTCGACAAACGCCGGGGACGGTTCTCCCGGGTGAAGATCACCGAAGGGAGATTCATCTACGACATCGCCGAGGACACCGGGGGCAACATCTGGGTCGCCAGCAAGGTGAGCGGGATATACCGCTATTCGCCCGGCGACGGGACCTGGAAAAACTACCGCCACGACGAACTCGACCCGCGTTCGCCCGCCGACGACAGGTACATCCGGGTCTACGTCGACACCGGAGGGCAGGTCTGGTTCTGCGGCGAAAGCGCCGGGATCTGCCGCTACGATCCCCCGACGGACGGTTTCGAGAATTTCGGCGCCGACGACAACCTGCCGAACGGCATCTACTACGGCGTGCTGGACGACAGCGCGGGCAACCTGTGGCTCTCCTCCAACCAAGGTATCCTCAAATACAACCCCCAGCTGCACACCTGCGCGCGCTACACGATCGAGGACGGACTTCAGAGCAACCAGTTCAATTTCCGGTCGTCGCACAAAGCCGGGGACGGGACGTTCTTCTTCGGGGGAATAAACGGCTTCAACTACTTCTCGCCGTTCAACATCTCGGTCAACAAGGTCCGGCCGGAGATCGTCATCTCGTCGGTCTGCATGCACCGGGCCGACAGTTTCTCGGTCGGTTCGGAGCGGCAGGCCCTCCCCGACGGGAACCTGCGCATTTCCAGCAAAACGATCTCCTTCGACATCAATTTCGAGTGCCTGAGCTACGTGGCCCCGGGGCAGAACCGCTATGCGTGGAAACTGGAAGGATTCAACAGCGACTGGGTCTACACCGACCAGCACTCCGTGTCGTTCATGAAACTGCCCGCGGGCCGCTACGTCTTCCGGGTGCGGGGCTGCAACAACGACGGCTACTGGAGCGATGCGACCCGCAGCCTGGAGATCAGCGTACAGCCCCACCCCTTCCTCAGCCCCGTCGCCAAGGGCGTCTATTTCCTGCTGGTCGCGCTGCTGATCGTCGCCGCAGTCCGGGTCATCCTCCGGCGGCAGGGCGAAAAGAAGGAAAAGGAGCTGATCCAGACCAAGATGGCGTTCTTCACCCAGGTGGCCCATGAGATCAAGACGCCGGTCACGCTGATCAAGTCCCCGCTCGAACGGATCATCGAAACCGGCAAATGGAACAGCGACGTAACTTCCAACCTCGACATGATGAAACGGAACGTCGACCGCCTGCTCGAACTCATCCGCCAGCTGCTCGATTTCCGGAAGGTGGACAACGAGGGATTCCGGTTGAGCCGCCGCGAAACCGACATCAGCCTGCTGGTCGAGGAGACCGTCGCACGGTTCCGCAACTCAACCGAAAAGATCGCCATCCGCACGGACTGTCCCGACGCGCACGTCCTGTTCTATGCCGACAGCGAGGCCTTCACCAAGATCTTGAGCAACCTGCTCGCCAACGCCCTGAAATACGCCCGCTCGACGGTCGTGGTCGTCCTCCGCATCCTGGACGACGACCGGGGACGAACGCTCCGGCTATCGGTCCGGGACGACGGGGACGGCATCCCGCCCCGCATCCGGGAGAAGGTGTTCGACCTCTTCTACCAGAAGAATCCCGATTCGGGCAAGGGCTTCGGAATCGGGTTGAGCCTGGTGAAACTCCTCGTCGAAAAGCACAACGGCCGGGTGTACGTCGACCGGCACACCGTCGCGGGCTGCGAACTTACGGTGGAGATCCCGGATTCCGGAGCATCTGCGAGGGGGGGGGTACGCGCCCCCGAACCGGCCGAAGAACCGGTCGATAGCCCGGAAGACCGGCAGCCGGAGGCGAAACCCTTCCGCATCATGGTCGTGGAGGACACTCCCGACCTGCGAGAGTTTCTGGTCAAGAATTTCGAGGACACCTACGGCGTCCTTTCGGCGAAAAACGGCGCCGAGGCCCTCGCCATCCTCGAAAAACAGGCGTGCGACCTGATCATCAGCGACGCCCTGATGCCCGAAATGGACGGTTTCGACCTGTTGATGAAGGTCCGTAACGACGAAATGCTGTGCCACATCCCGTTCATCCTGCTCTCGGTGGTCGACTCCGTGGACTCGAAGATCAAGGGACTGGAATACGGGGCCGACGTCTATATCGAAAAACCCTTCTCGCTGGGTTACGTCAAGGCGACGGTGGAGAGCCTGCTCGAAAACCGGAAACGGGCCTTCCGCCACTTCGCGTCGCGGCCCGGATTCCAGTACGAGAAAGACGATATGGGCCGCAACGACCGGCAGTGGCTGGACAAGCTGACGGGCATCGTCCGCGAGAACCTCACCTGCGAGACGCTCTCCGTGGACCTGCTCACCGAGAAAATGGCCTTGAGCCGTTCCAGCCTGCAACGGAAGCTGAAAGGGCTGACGGGCGTCTCGCCCAACGAATACATCCAGTTGGTACGGCTGAAAACGGCCGCGCAGCTGCTCCGCAGCGGCGAATACCGGATCAGCGAGGTCTGCTACCTGACCGGATTCAGCAGCATGTCGTGGTTCGCCAAATGTTTCACGAAGCAGTTCGGCATGCGCCCGAAGGATTTCATCCGGCAGAATCAGGACGGGAAATCATCCGGATAAGAGTGCAGGAGCGCTGTTCTTCCAAAAAATGCTCCCGCTCCTGCCGCTATCTGCGGAGAGCCCGGTTTTCAGGGTTTGGTCACGCGCCACTCCGCAGGGGCCTTGAAGCCCTCCTTGCCCTGCCCGTAGGGCAGTTCGGGATGCGCGGGACGGATCGTGTCGTAGCGGATGATGTATCGGCGCAGGCGCTCGGCTTCGGGAAACAGTGACGCCCGCCGTCGGAAAACGCCCGCCGTCGGCGCTAAAATCGCGGCAATCCCGACACGGAAATGCCGTTCGGCGGAAAATTCCCGGCAAAGCCCGGCCACAAAACGCACGGAATAATTAACTTTGCAGACAAGAACCCAAAAAACCGACCCATGAAAAGAAATTTCATCGCATTATGCGCCCTGCTGCTGGCCGCCTGCGGAAGCCAGGAGCCGAAAATCACCCTCTTCAGCAACGAAGCCTTCCAGACGGAGGCGGACGGCAAACCCGTCGGAATCTACACGCTCCGCGCGGGCGACGTGACCATGCAGGTCACCAACTACGGCGCCCGCGTCGTGTCGCTCTGGACTCCCGACCGCGCGGGCGACTACGAAGACATCGTGCTCGGCTACGAGACGATCGACCGTTACATCAACAATGACGGCGAACGCTTCCTCGGCGCGGTCGTGGGACCCTACGCCAACCGCATCGCCAAGGGCAGCTTCACGCTCGACGGCACGGAGTACAACCTGCCGATCAACAACAACGGCCAGACGCTCCACGGCGGAATCGACGGACTGGACCGCGTGGTCTGGGACGTGGTTTCGGCCTCGGAAGACCAGCTGGTGATGAAGTACCTCCACGCCGACGGACAGGAGGGTTTTCCGGGCAACCTGCAAATCGAGATGACCTACTCGCTCACGCCCGAAAACGAATTCCGGATTGATTACAGCGCCACGACCGACAAGCCGACCGTGGTGAATCTCTCGCACCACCCCTTCTTCAACCTCAAGGGCGAGGGTAACGGCACGATCCTCGACCACGTCATGACCATCAACGCCAGCCACACCACGCCGGTCGACTCGGTGCTGATCCCCACCGGAGAGATCGCCGACGTCACGGGCACGCCCTTCGACTTCCGCCAGCCGCACGCCATCGGCGAGCGCATCGGCGCCGACAACGAGCAGCTGCGCAACGGCGCGGGCTACGACCACAACTGGGTCCTCGACCGCAAGACCGCGGACGGCATCGAGCCGGCGGCCACGGTCTGGGAACCCGCTTCGGGCCGCACGATCGAGGTGCTGACCGACCAGCCCGCCATGCAGTTCTACAGCGGCAACTTCTTCGACGGCAAAGCGAACGGCAAATACGGCAAACCGCTGCGCTACCGCGAATCGCTGGCGCTCGAAACGCAGAAGTATCCCGACAGCCCCAACCACGACAACTTCCCCTCGACCGTACTGCGTCCGGGCGAAGAATACACGCAGGTCTGCATCTATCGCTTCGGGGTGAAATAACGCCCGCCCCGGTGGAAACACACGAACGCCGCCGCAGGGGATCACCCCTTGCGGCGGCGTTTTCCGTCGGGCCCGGAACGCCGGATTGTCTGCGGGCATCCGTCAGGCGAAGAGGCCCTGCGCCGGAAATCCGCCCTACCGGCAGCTGAACACGACGCTTCGGGAGGCCCCGTGCTCGTCGATCACCGTCAGGCGGTGACGCCCGGGAGCGGGCCGGACCGAAAGTTTGTGCTCCAGCGAGGTCGCGCCGAGATACCGGTCGTCGAGATGCCAGAACAGCACGGCGTTGCGGTCGCGGTGCACGGCCGTGAAGACGAGGCTCTGCGGCCGGCCTTCGAGCGACTTCGGGGCCACCAGCACGCGCCCCGGCTGCGGATAGATGATCTCGATGGGGTCGTTTCCCGCCCCGCGGCCCGACAGGCCGGGGTGCAGCGGCGGCAGCGGGCGGTAGTCCGGATGCTGTCTCCGGTAGTACCACTCCTGCGCGGGCGGCAGAATGAACATCGGCCTGCGGACGATGCGGGCCGGATCGCAGCAGTCGGTCGTCACGCGGTATTTCAGGTCGGGACTCAAATTGACGATCCGGTGATAGGGGCAGACCTCGCCCGGGGCGGCGGTCCGCGGAATCATCAGCGTATCGCGGTCGGGGCACACCTGCGAGGCCAGAAATCCGCTCTGGCGGCAGACCACGGCGGGTTCCAGATCGCCGTAAGGCTCTGCGAACCACTCGCTCCCGGGCAGCAGGCCGAACACCTCGAACAGGACGGGCGCAGCGTACCCCACGCCCGTCATCAGCGGCCGCCCTTCGCCCGAACAGTTCCCGACCCAGACGCCCACGGCGTAGTCGGGCGTCGCCCCGACGGCCCATGCGTCGCGGTTGCCGTAGCTCGTCCCGGTCTTCCAGCCGATCTTCTTCGACGAGGCGAAATACTGCCACTCGCCCTCCTCCTCGGGGCGCGTGACGCGGCTGATCGCCTCGAACATCAGCCACAGCGCACCCCGCGAGAGGGGAATGTCACCGGCCGCAACGGTCTCGGCCGACAATGCGTCGTAGTGCGGCCGGCGGATCGTCTCCTGCCCGCCGAGTTTGGCCGCCATCAGCATATAGGCGGCCGTGAGGTCCCACAGCGTGATCTCCGCGCCGCCCAGGATCAGCGACAGCCCGTAATGGTCGGCGCTGCGGTCGATCGTGCGGAAACCCAGCCCCCGCACCAGCGACAGAAAATTCTCCCGGCCGTATTTGTCGAGCATCCGCACCGACGGGACGTTGAGCGAACGCTCGACCACCCGGTCGGCGGGAACCGCGCCGTCGAACGTGCGGTTGTAGTTCTGCGGCGTGAAATCCCTGTAATAGGTCGGCACGTCGGGGAAAAGCATCGTCGGAAGCGCCGTGCCGTCGTCGAGCATCCCGGCGTAGAGGATCGGTTTGAGCACGCTGCCGCTGCTGCGCCGCGCGGGGATGACGTCGACGCCGGTTCCCGCACTCCGGTCCCCGGGGTCGTAGACGTTGCCGGCATAGGCCAGCACCTCCCCGCTCCGCACGTCCATCACCACGACGGCCAGGTTGTTGATCCGGTTGCCCCGGTACTGCGCGTTGTAACGCCGCGCCAAGGCGTTCACCCGCCCCTGAAGGTCGGCGTCGAGCGTCGAGCGCAGCGCCCCCGTGCGCATCTTGCCCAGCAGGTGCATCGCCTCCATCGGCATCGGTTCGGGAGCTTCGGGCAACGGTTCCAGCTTGGCCAGGGCGAGTCGATGTGCCCGCCGCTCCGGATGCGGTCGAGCAGCCTGTCGCGCTTCTCGCGCAGCCGTTCGCGGTTGCGCTTCATGTGGATCAGCGAAGGCGCGTTGGGCAGCACGGCGAGCAGGGCGCTTTCGGCCCACGAAAGGTCCCGCGCGCTGCGGCCGAAATAGTACCACGAAGCGCTCTCCAGCCCCACGACGTTGCCGCCGAAGGGCGCATGGGCGGCATACAGGGCCAGAATCTCCTCCTTACTGCACCGCATTTCGAGCCGCAGCGCCAGCACCGCTTCGACGAACTTTTCGCCAAAGGTCCGGGGCTTCCCGCCGCGGCTCAAACGGATGGTCTGCATCGTGAGCGTGCTGGCGCCGCTCTCGATCCGCCCCGCCGCGAGGTTCTGCCCCACGGCGCGCGCCAGCGCCAGCGGATCGACTCCGAAATGACGGTCGAAACGCTTGTCCTCGTAGGTCGTGATTGCGGTGCGGAACTTCCCGGGCACGCTGTCCGTCGGAAAGAACCGCCACTGCCCGTCGGGGGCGACCTTCGCCGAAAGAAGCCGCCCGTCGCGGCTCCACACCGTCGCGGAGAACGGCTCGTCGAAGAGCGTCCGCGGCAGGGCGAGGAAAAAACCCGCGGCGAGCAGCAGGGTAAGCCCGACCGCGAGGAGGCAGATTCTTTTTTTCGACATCATTTTTGACATATTTTATATATCTTTGGTGGAAGATATACGCACCCCGCCGTATCCAACGCAAAGTTACCTAAAAAAACGCACCATGAAACCATTCCGCGCCGCATTGTTTGCCCTCATCGTCCTGCTGTCCGCCGCATGCAGCCGCCCGGCGAGCGACATCGTCGAGTCGTCGACCAACGGACTGTCGGGCGTCCGGATGCCGGTTCAGGTGACCCTGCGCGAGGGCGTCGAACTGGCCGAAGACGATCTGGAGGACGCCGTATCGTTCACCCCGTCGGCCGACGTCGAAGTTTCCCGGCTGGGCGTGCGGACGCTGCGCATCGTCCCGAAATCGCCCCTGAAGAGCGACACCCGCTACAAGGTGGCGCTCGACGCATCGAAACTCACCGGCGGAAAGGCCAAAGGCGTCGCCGAGTTCGAATTCTCGACGCCGAAACTGCGTTTCTCCTACAACCCCTGCTGGTTGCAGCAGAGCGACGACCTGAAATACTACGTGCTGGTCGGCGAAACGGTCTCGTCGGATTACGCCGCCGACGACTACGTGGAGCAGCGGCTCAAGATCAAGGGACTTCTGAAACCCGAAGTGACCTGGACCCATTCGGAGGACGGCACAGTCCACAAATACCGGGTCGAAAACATCCCGACCCGCAGCGACGAAAGCTACAAGCTGACCCTCGACTTCGACCTCGACCCGAAGCGGAACGTCGAGATGGAGGTCCCCCGCAAGGGCGAATACATCGTACTGGACCACACCGTGCAGACCGAGCCGCTGGCCGTGGTCGTCACCTTCTCCGAGCCGCTCAAACCCAACCAGGATTTCAGGAACCTGATCCGTTTCGACCCGAAATTCCGGACCTCGGTCGACCGGAACCGCCTCTACATCTACCCCGAAACGCAACTCACGGGGAACTACGAGGTCGAAATCAGCCGCGAGGTGCAGAACAAGGCGGGGCGCCGGCTCGACGAAAGCTACACCTTCACCGCGGCGCTGCCCTCGCAGGCCCCCGCGATCCGCTTCACGGGCAAAGGCTCCATCCTACCCTCGTCCAACCGCATGAGCCTGCTGTTCGAATCGGTGAACTTCGCCCGGGCGCGGGTGCGCGTGCGGAAGATCTTCGCCAACAACCTGCTGCAATTCTTCCAGCGGAACTACTACGGCGACACCTATTTCTCCGACATGGAGTACGTCTCCCGCATCGTCCGCGACACGACCATCGACCTCGGAGACAAGGCCTCGACGCGGCTCGACCGCACCAACAGCTACTCGCTCGACCTCAGCCGCCTGATCACCGACAGCCGAAAGTCGATGTACCTGCTCGAAATCAAGGGCGTCGACCCGCTGATTCCGGTTGAGAGCAACGATTACGACTACTATTTCGGCGACTACCGGACCTACGCCGAGCGGTCGAAGGTCGTCATCCAGTCCGACATCGGCATCATCTGCAAGAGCAGCGGCGACGGGGAGCTGATCGTCTACACCACCGACCTGGTCTCGGCGCGCCCGAAAGGCAGCTGCAAGGTTCGGGCCTACGACCGCCAGAACCAGCAGCTGGCCGAAGCCGTCACCGACTCCGAAGGACGCGCCGTGCTGAAATGCGGGGACGAACCCTACACGGTGCTGGCCGAGGCTAACGGCGACGCGGCCTTCGTCCGGGTGGAGCGGGGCGCGGCGCTTTCGTTGAGCAATTTCGACGTGGGCGGCACGACCGACACGAAGGGGATAAAGGGCTATCTGTTCGGCGAACGGGGCGTCTGGCGCCCGGGCGACGAAATTTACCTCACGCTGATCGTCGCCTCGGACAACCCGCTGCCGGAGAACCACCCGGCGTCGCTGGAGTTCTACAACCCCAACGGGCAGTTGGTGCAGTCGGCGGTCAGCAGCGGTTCCACGGACGGAATCCATACGTTCAAATTACGGACGACGCCCGCCTCCCCCACGGGAATCTGGCGCGCGAAAGCGACCTTCGGCGGCGCGACGTTCGAGAAAAACATCCGCGTGGACGCCGTCAAGCCCAACCGGATGAAGATCGAGATGCGCCTCGGCGACGGACAGACCGTCGACGCGAAGGAGTTCACCGGCCGGCTGACGGCCCGGTGGCTGCACGGCGCACCGGCCGCAGGATCGAAAGTCACGCTCCAGGCGCAGCTGTCGCAGATTCCGACGCGCTTCAAGGGTTACCCCGACTATTCGTTCGACGATGCCACGAAGCAGTTCGCCCCCGAGGAGCGGGAGATCGTCTCCGGCACGACCGGCGCCGACGGCGCGCTGCAACTGACCACCGACCGGCTCTCCTCGCAGGAAGGGTTGAGTCCGGGGATGCTGAACGGCAAATTCACCGTCAAGGTCTTCGAAAAGAGCGGCGATTTCAGCGTCGACCAGCAGATCGCGGCCGTCTCGCCCTACGACGCCTATTTCGGAATCGGCGTAACCGCCCAACAAAGCGACTGGGGCGAGGAGTACCTCGACAGCAAACGCGACCATGCGCTGCGGCTCGTCCTGCTCGACGCCCGGGGCCGCCCCGCGACGGGCACGGAGGAGGCGACCGTGACGGTTTACAGGATGAGTTCCTACTGGTGGTGGGACGCCTCGTCGGCGGCTTCCCAGGCCCGCTACGCCAAAAGCGCGCTCAACGCCCAGTACAAAACCCTGCGGGCCACCCTCTCGAACGGCACGGGACAGGTCACGATGCGCTGGAGTGCGGGCGATTACGGCTATTACCTCATCCGCGTGACGGGCGCGCGGCAGGCGCATTCGGCGACGTGTGTCGTCTGCGTGTCGTCGTCCGATCACCGGGGCGGCATCTCCTCGGTGACCGACGCCGCGACACGCCTGGCCATCGCCCGCGACAAGGACAAATACGTGCCGGGCGACAAGGCGAAGATCACCATCCCTTCGTCCCCGGGCGCCCGGGCCTTGGTGAGCGTCGAGAGCGGCAGCTTCGTCCGCGAAAGCCGCTGGATAGCATGCACCGACCGGCAGACCTCCTTCGAGATTCCCGTCAGGGAGGGCATGGCCCCGAACGTCTACGTCTCGGTGACCCTCGTCCAACCCCACGGCAACACGCTCAACGACGCGCCGATCAGGCTGTTCGGCGTTCTGCGGCTTCCGGTCGAGGACGCCGGCACGCGCCTTGCGCCCGTCGTCGAGATGCCCGAATCGGTGAAACCCGAGTCGGAAATCACGATCCGGGTCCGCGAGCGGAACGGCAGGCGGATGAGCTACGTGCTGGCGCTGGTCGACGAGGGACTGCTGGGGCTGACGCGTTTCAGGACGCCCGACCCCTACCTCTATTTCAACGCCACCGAAGCGCTGGGCGTCCGCACGTGGGACCTGTTCGACCATGTCATCGGCGCCTACGGCGGCCGCATCGAGCAGCTGTTCGCCATCGGCGGCGACGCCGAGCAGCCGAATACCGGAGCGCTCCGGGCGCAGCGATTCAAACCCGTCGTGCGGTTCCTCGGCGCCGAGAAGCTGGGCGCCGGGAAGACCAACACCCACAAGATCGCGCTGCCGCCCTACTTCGGGTCGGTGCGCGTGATGGTCGTAGCGTCCAACGGCCGCGCCTTCGGCTCCGCGGCGAAGGAGGTCGCCGTGAAAAAACCGCTCCTGGTGCAGGCGACCCTGCCCCGCGTGGTCTCCACGGAGGAGGAGATCGAACTTCCGGTCACGGTCTTCGCCCTCGAAAAAGGGGTCGGTAAAACCGACGTCCAGGTGAGCGTGAACGAAGCGTTCTCCGTGGTCGGGCCGCAGAGCCGGAGCGTCGTCCTCGGCGACGAGGGCGAACAGGTCGTCACCTTCCGGCTCAAGGCGGGCCGGCAGACCGGAATCGGGAAGGTCCGCGTCACGGCGGCCTCTTCCGGCGACAACTCCGCCTCGGAGATCGAGATCGACGTGCGGGAGCCGAATCCCTACGTCACGACCTCGGAAGAGCACATCCTCCAGCCGGGCGAAACGGTCTCCGTCAAGCCCCTGAAAGCCTCCGGAACGGCCCGTCTGGAGCTTTCGTCGATTCCTCCGATCGACCTTTCGCGCCGCCTCGAATACCTCGTGCGCTACCCCCACGGCTGCATCGAGCAGATCACCTCGGGAGCCTTCCCGCAACTCTACCTACACTCCATAGCCGAGTGCGACGAAGAGATGTTGCAGGACATCGACCGCAATATCAAGAGCGTCCTGTCGCGGCTGGGCGGCTATCAGCTCTCCAACGGCGCATTCGCCTACTGGAGCGGCGGAACTTCGCCTTCGGAGTGGGGCACGGCCTATGCGGTCCATTTCATGGCCGAAGCCGCGAAATACGGCTACGCCGTCGACCGGACGACGCTCGACCGCGCACTCAAATACCTGCGCGGCAACACCTTCGACAATCCGCTGACGCTGGCTTACGCACAATACGTCCTCGCACTGGCCGGCACGCCCGACCGGGGCGCCATGAATCGCCTGCGGGAGAGGTCGGCGCAGGCCGGCAGCGACGCGCGATGGCTGCTGGCCGCAGCCTACGCCCTCGACGGCAACCGGAAGGTGGCCGAAGAGCTGACCGCACAGACCGCCGGCACGGCGGCTCCGAAGGCCGACCCCTACGACGGGACCTATAACAGTCCCGAACGGCAGATGGCGATCGTGCTGATGACGCAGACGCTGCTCGGACAGCGCGAAGCGGCGTTCCGCACGGCGCTCAAAATGTCCGACATCCTGAAGAAGGACAAGTGGTTAAGTACGCAGTCGACGGCCTGGATGCTCAACACGCTGGCGAATTTCGCCTCCACGGGACAGACGGGGATCGACGCCCGGATCGGCCGGGAACCGATCCGAAGCGCCAAGTCGATCGCCTCCATGCCGCTCACCGCCCCAACCGAAGTGAAGAACACCGGCACGGGCAGCCTCCATCTGGTCGTGAGCCAGAGCTACACGCCCGGCAAGGGCGAGGAGGCGGAAGCCGCAAGCGGCCTGAAGATCGACGTCCGCTACCGGGACATGAACGGCGCGCCGCTCGACCCGCGGTCGGTCGCCGTGTCGACGGACTTCTACGCCGTGGTGACGGTCACGAACACCAGCGGCTACGAGCGTTACGCCGACCTGGCCCTGACGCACATCGTCCCGGCAGGCTGGGAGATCACCTCCGAACGGGACCTTTCGACGGTCACCTACCAGGACATCCGCGACGACCGGGTTTTGAGCTACTTCGACCTCCGGAGCGGCGAAAGCAAGGAGATCCCGATCAAACTCACGGCGACCTACAAGGGCCGCTACTACCTCCCCTCGGTCTGCTGCGAGGCGATGTACGACAACTCGGTGCGGGCGCTCCGGAAGGGCGAATGGGTCGAGGTCGTCGGGCAGACGCCGGCCGGAAACTGATCGACACGGCCCTGAAATAACGAAACATCCCCGTAATGCGCCTGCATTACGGGGATGTTTTTACGGACCGGACGACTATTCGTCCTTGCCTTCGAAGAAATAGGTGGCATAATTCAGCCCTGCGGCATCGTAACACTTGCGCAGGGAGTTCATGCGGTGTTTGAAGTCGTCGAAATCCTTGCGGTCGTAGGACCAGCCCACCTCGGCGATGGCGGCCAGACGCGGCAGCAGCATGTGCTTCAGGTGCGGGAACGTGGCGATATACTCGGTCCACAGGTTGCCCTGCACGCCAAGGATGTAGGTACGCTCCCCGGGCGTAAGCTGGTCGTAGGGGTCCAGTTCGTAGACCTTGCGCATCGGGACATAGCCGCCGATGGCCATCGGCTCCTTCGTCGGGGTCTTGGTCTGGTAGTAGTCCAGGTAGCAATGGACATTGGGCGCCATGATGACGTGGTTGCCGGCCTTGGCCGCCGCAATGCCGCCCTTCGAGCCGCGCCACGACATGACGGTCGCCGTGGGCGAAACGCCGCCTTCGAGAATCTCGTCCCAGCCGATGATCTTCCGGCCGTGCTCGCGGAGCCACTTCTCCATGCGGCGCACCGTGTAGCTCTGAAGCTCGAACTCGTCCTTCAGCCCCTCGGTCCGGATGCGCTCCTGACACAGCGGGCACTGTTTCCAGCTGTCCTTCGGACACTCGTCGCCACCGATGTGGATGAACTCCGAGGGAAAGAGTTCGAGCACCTCGGCGAAGACGTTCTGCAGGAACTCGAACGTCGTCTCCTTGCCCGGGCAGAAGACCTCTTTGCTGATGCCCCAGCGTCGGCGCACCTCGTAGCCCTCGCCCTTGCAGCCCAGCCACGGATAGGAGGTGAGCGCCGCGACGGCATGCCCCGGAAGTTCGATTTCGGGAATCACCGTGACATAGCGGTCGGCGGCGTATTTCACGATCTCACGGATCTGCTTCTGCGTGTAATAGCCGCCGTGAGGCGTCTTGTCATACTCGCTCGAGGTGTGATGGTGGCCGATGAGCGTCTCCCCGCGCACCGATCCCACGCGCGTCAGCTCGGGGTATTTTTTGATCTCGATACGCCAGCCCTGATCGTCGGTCAGGTGCCAGTGGAACTTGTTGAGCTTGTGCATGGCGAGGATGTCGATATACTCCTTGACCTCGTCCACCGTCCAGAAATGGCGGCAGGGATCGAGCATACCCCCGCGGTGGGCGAAATAGGGTTTGTCGCTGACCGTCACGGCGGGCACGACGCCTTCGCCGTCGATGACCAGCTGGCGCAGGCTTTGCAGGCCGTGGAAGACGCCCTGCGGCGTTCCGCCGCGCACCTCGACGCCCGAAGGAGTCACGGCGAGCGTATAGGCCTCGGCCTCCAGCGAGCCGTCCACCGCCAGACGGACGTCGCCCTCGGCGGCGGTTTTCATCACCCCTCCGACGACAGGCGCGACCTCCCCGGCGAAAATCCGGGCCGAGCGGCGCAGTTCGGCATTCTTGCCGACGCCGATCACGGTCGACGCGGTTACGGTGAACGTCCCCGCGCCGGGTGTCACCGAGAGGGGTTTGGGAACGATGTTGACCTCGGGTCCCGCCCCGAAGGCCGCGCACGACAGACCGACGGCGCACAGCGAAAAAAAGAGTCTCTTCATATTGATTCAGGTTATGGTTGAAATTGTGGTTTCAGCGGAAATTCGTGCGTATGGACCGTCTTGTCGCGGGGACCGGCGATCCGTAGGCGGATCAGGCTGTCGGCGACATCGCAGCGCACGCAGCTTCGGTTGTCGTTGACCACGATCGGGAACTTCGCGTCCCGTTCCCCGGCGGGATGGAACGAATAACGGTGGTCGTGGCCGCAGAGCATCAGGTCGATCCCGGCCTCGTTGAGCACCGGCACGAAGAGTTCGTTCAGGTGGACGCTCCCGTGCCAGGCCCCGGCCGCAGGCGGGATATGGAGCAGGACGATGCGCGCCGACGCCGTGAGGAACTCCTCCGAGCGCACGGCCTTTTTCAGCCACGCGCACTCCTCGGCGCGGTAGGCGTCGTAATCGGCCAGCCCGTTGTACTCCGCATGGTCGTCGGGCTTGTCCTCGCCGCAGTCGAGCAGCAGGATGCAGACGTCGCCGTAGCGATAAATGCCGTAGAACCGCCCGCCCCGCCCGGGAAAATAATCCCCGAGGCTGTCTGCGAAGACGCCGCGCGTCTCGTGGTTGCCGCGGGTGAAGAGAATCGGCGTTCCGGCGGCGAAAAGCGCGGCCGAAGCGTCGAGGTAGTCCTTGAAAAGCTGCTCCCCGCTCTCGACGCTGCTCGACATGTCGCCGTTGAAAGCCACGAATCCCAGTCCGGAAAAGTCCACGCGCTTGCAGAGCCGGGTCAGGACGTCGGCCTTGCCGTGGATGTCGTTCAGCACGAGGAACGAGCATCCGGAACCCGCAACCGGAAAGGTACGGAACCCGTAGGCCCGGCGCCGCGACGCATCGGCGCCGACAGTCTTTCCATAGGTGACGTTGTTGACGTCGGGCCACGACAGAACCTCCTGCGAAAAGATCCGGTAACGGTAGTCGGTCCCGGGTTGCAGCCCCCGGACACGAACGGCGTGCAGCGTCCTGCCGGCCAGCTTGCGGCCGGCAACGGTCTGGTAATGGCGCGGCGGCGGTGCGGGCGCAAGGCTGTCGGCGGGCGACGCTTCGACCCACGAAAGCGCGGGCCTGCTGGTGGTCCAGACCACCGTCACTCCGTCCTGCGACATGTCGCACAGGTAAGGCCCGTGCGTAATTCGGAATTCCTGTGCGGCGGCCGTCAGTGCGAAGGCCAGTCCCGCAAACACGAAAAGCAGTTTCTTCATCCCATTTCCGGTTGATCGCCTCGTCGGCAAAGGCTTCGGTCCCCACGCAGGCGGGAGGCCGGATTTTACGCTACGCAAGATAGCGATTATTCGCGAAACCGCCGCATTAATGACAAAAAAAGGAGGCGAATCGTTTTCCGTTCGCCTCCTTTTCGTTATTTTTCCGCGTCTATTTTATCCGTTTGAGAAGTCTCTCCTTGCAGTCGGAGTCCTTGAGCATGGCCACGAAATAGCGGGCGTCGGCCCGGTTCGCCGCCGAAGGGTCGGCCTCGTAAACCGCCACGAAATGTTCGGCATGCGCGACCAGGGCATGCCGGCAATCGAAATTGACCATCAACGCCTCCGCCCCGTCATCCGCCGTCCGGCCCCGGCCCCACGAAAGCCCCGTGACCGTCTCACCGCCGCCGACCGCCGTGCAGGCTCCGGGATCGACGCCCAGAAGATTGATCGTCAGCGAAGGATAATAGAAATAGAGTCCGCCGGGCATCTCGACCGTCAGCGTGAGCGTGTTTTCCGTCGCCTGCGCGTTTACGACGGCATGGTGTCGCAGATAGTTGTATTCGAAATACTCCTCGGCCGCAGGCATCCACAGGCAATCCTCGCCATCCCGGCCGTAGGTGTTGTTGAGCCACAGCAGCATCTCGGACCAGAAACGGTCGGTGCCGTGCACGCCGATATTCACCGCTTCGCGCTCCTCCACGGGTCGGGCCATCTGCGCCTCGATCACCGCCGGAATCGCCGCCGGCAGCCACAGTCCCCGCTCGATGCGCGTTCGCAGCAGATCGCCGTTCACGGCAAAAGGCCGGAGCTTCTCACCGCCCGACTGCAGGAAAATCGTCTGGATCGGATCGTAGCCCTCCGCCGCCGCGACATAAGCCTTGTTGCCGTTGGGTTCGATCAGCATCTTGCAGCCGCGTCCCGCGAGGCGGTCGAGGACGATCCGCTGCGAGGAGACGAAGTGCGCGCGGATCGAGTCGGGCACATCGACCGACAGCGTGTTCACATCGTGGAAGGCGATTCCGACCCCGTAGTTGAGCATCTCGATCACATCGTCCCACATCAACCCCGCCCGCATGAAAAAGCGGTAATAGTTCTCCGTAAAGCCCGGCCGCACCACAGCCTTGTCATCCATATAGTCCCACTCGGGGGGAAATGGCGGTGGTAAAGGAGAAGCGCACTTCGCGTCCCGTCCCGTCGGTCGAGCCCAGCGCCTTGCCGAAAGAGTAGGTATCGGGCGGCATATCCCCGCCGCGCAGATGCGGCGCATTGTAGAAATAAGTATCCGAAAGGGGACGTCCGTTGATCGCGGCCCACGTGGTCGAGAAAGCCGCCTGCTTGCAGTCGTCCTGCGTCAGGAGCAGCAGCAGCGACTTGTTGTATTTCAGGGGAGGAATTTCGATGCGCGCCGCCGAAAGATCGGTCCCCGGCCCGAACGACAGCGCGATCTCGGCCGTTATCTGCCCGGGTTCATCGCCGAAGGGATAGAGGTATTCCGTCGGGGGGGGGATCGGGATTGTCCGGCTCCTCGGGATTCTGCGTCCCCGGTTTCGGCATCTTGACGCATCCCGCCAGCAGCAGGATCGCCGAAGCGGCGAACAGCGAGTGTCTTATCGGGCTTGTTTTCATGGAACAAAGATAGGAAAAAATAGAACGGGTGCAACACGGGATGGCAAATGGTTCCGCAGAACCTTCCGGCCGGAAAAAGCGTCGTTACGACCCCAAAACAGAGCGAATCGGAAATATCAGCGTCTCTTCGGCGCCTTTTTCTTCTTGCGCACCGACCAGCCGAAATGACCCAACGCCTCGCCCAGCGCGAAATACTCGCCGTGGGAGTAGACGATCGGATCGGCCCGTTCGAGGCAGAACCGCCCCGTCGCCGGATCTATGTAGGCCTCGTCGGCCTGAACGCCGACCACCTCGGCCAGGAACATGTCGTGCGTCCCGAGCGGCAGCACCTGCCGGACACGGCATTCGATGTTGACGGGTGATTCGGCAATCAGGGGTGCGGCGACCTTTTCCGACGGCACGGCCGTCAGGCCCATCTCGCGGAATTTGTCGAAGTCGCGGCCCGAGCGCACCCCGCACCAGTCTGCGGCGCGCGCCAGACGGCGCGTCGTGAGGTTGATGACGAACTCGCCCGTACGGCTGATAATCGCGTGGGAATGGCGTTCGGGACGCACCGAGATAAAGCACATCGGCGGGTCGGAGCAGACCGTCCCGGTCCACGCCACGGTCAGCATGTTATACTCCTCGGGCGCCGCGCCGCAGCTCACCAGCACCGCCGGCAGCGGATAAAGCACCGTCCCCGGTTTCCAGCTCTGTTTCATATCGCTTCCATTTTGGGACAAAGGTAAAGGTTTTTCCCTATCTTTGGAGCCGTGACGACACTTTTCAGTGCGCGCTCGTCCTTGCTGCGCCGAATACGATCCGGTTTTGCACCGTATCCGGCTTTTATGTACCTTTGCTCACGTATGATCGCCGATTTCGTCCGATACCTCGAAGCCGAACGCCGCTACTCGCCGCTCACGGTCCGCAACTACCGCCACGACGTGGAGCAGTTCCTCGCGTGGCTGGGGGTCGACGACGCACGGTTCGAACCGCAGCGGATCACCACGGACGACATCCGCGAATGGATTCTCTACCGCACCGAAACGGGCCGCGTGAGCGCCGCCTCGATGAACCGCGAGATTTCGTCGCTGCGTGCGCTGTTCCGCTGGCTGCTCCGCACGGGAGCCGTCGGCCGCGACGTCGTGCATCCGATCCCCTCGCTGCGGACTTCGCAGCGGCTGCCGGCCTTCGTCCCCGAAAGCCGCATGAACGGCATCGTCAGCGAATGCGAATGCGACAGCGAGGACTTCGTCCGCGAGCGCAATTCGCTGATCATACTTCTCCTCTACACCTGCGGCCTGCGCCTGGCGGAACTGGTCGGCATCGACCGCGACGATTTCTCCGCGGACTTCTCGTCGCTGCGCATCCGGGGCAAGGGAGACAAGGAGCGGATAGTCCCGATACTCGAATTCGTGCGCGAAAAGATTTTACATTACATCGGGTTAATTGAGAGGCAAAATATTTGCATTTCATCGGAAAAAGCACTATTTTTAACACACAAAGGAAAACGCATATCCCGGACGGCGGTGTACCGAACGGTGCAGGAAGAACTGGACAGGGCGGGCGTACAGGGCAAGAAAAGCCCCCATGTGCTGCGGCACACATTCGCCACCCACCTTCTGAACGGCGGCGCCGATATGCGTGAAATACAGGAACTCCTCGGGCACGCCTCATTGCAGGCCACACAGGTCTACACGCACAACAGCATCGCCAGGCTCCGGGAGATTTACGCGAAGGCCCATCCCCGCGAAAAGGGAGGCAAATGATTAACTTTTATAAACTGTAAGGCTATGAACGTACAGATTCAATCCGTGAAATTCGACGCCGACAAACGGCTCGTCGAATTCGTGAATGCCAAAATGGCGAAGTTGGACCGCTTTGCGGAGCGCTCGACCGGAGCCGAGGTCATTCTCAAACTCGATAAGGACCACGAAAAAGGAAATAAATTCGCAACCATCACGCTGCACATGCCCGGCGAAGACCTGGTGGCCTGCCACCAGTCGAAAGCCTTCGAGGAGTCGGTCGACGAAGCCATCGACGCCCTGAAACGCCAGCTGGACAAATTCAAGGCGAAATTCGAGAAATAAAACCCCACCAACCTTTAATACCTTAACTAACCAACGCCGCGACGGCCGCCTTTCGATAAGGCGGCCGTCGCATTTTTTCGGGAGCAGGACAAAGAAAGGAAGAACCCGGTCCGAATACCCTGCCTACTCACCGTCCCGCTCCCTGCGGGCTTCGGTCCGGGCACATGGTTTCCAATCAATAGACCCACTCGAAATCGTCGACTTGCATCGTATTGGTCGAACAACCCGTCAGGTAGTCGCCGCGCACGCTCGTAGCGCACGAAATCACCAGCGAGAACGGAGCCGAAGCGGGATTGGCAGCATCTTTTGCATACCAGTTGAACGGGAGCGTCGCCTCGACCCAGCCGGTTGCAGTCTGCGTAATGACCAGATCGCCATAGCCGAGAATCGTCCCTTCATCGAGGCTCGTTTTCGCAGCCGGATCCCACATACCCGCGGGCTCCGTCATACCCGAAGTCACGCCGTGCTGTGCCTTCCAGTTAACGACGGCCACGAAAATACGCGCGCGGTCGGGCTGGTCCTTATAGCTGTCTTTGTCGGGGTCGTACGAACCCACCTTGTCGATCTTGCCGACCTGCGCCTTGTAACGAACCTTCAAGGCGCGGGGACGGGTCGTCCAGGCATAGGGCTTACCGAAATTGACCGTCCCGGAGAAACCCGAATAATCGAAATCGCCGGTGAACATATTTCCCGGAGCGAAAACAAAACCAAGGACCATACGGGCCTGCAAACGGGCCGTCCCCGGCTCCGTCTCATCCTGACGGCAGAGCGGCGTAAAGAGCGACTCTTCTCCGTTATTCTGCTCGAGGAATGCATTATTGCCGCTGTCCCAGACCTTCATGCCTTCGGGATTGGGATACGTGATCGGGTATTCGTTGTTACTTCCATCAATCCAGATACGCTTCGACCAGCCCGACATGTCGCCGTTGGGAATCTTATCCCCGGCCGCCGTGGCGAACTCCTTGCTGTCGACGGTCTGCCCGTCTTTTGCGATACGCACTTCGTAGTTCGTGGCGGCAAAAACGCCCGTACCGGCCTTAATCGTATGAACATCGAGTCCCGCCGCATTTTTCGATGTTTCGTAAACCGGAGCGAGGCGGTATTTCGAACCTTCGACGAGCACGGCGTCGGTCCAGTCGGCGGCGCCCTTTATGCGATACTGCACGCTGCCGCCATCGGGAACATTCGCAGTCGTAACGGTCGCGGTATTGGCCCACAGATCGGCATCGTTGTTATAGGCCAGAGCCGCCTTGCCCGTCAGGTGGCAGGTCAGGGTTTTGGTCGTGCTCTTGCCCTTCGCATCGGTCACCTTCAGAATGAATTTGTGATCCGAGGTTTCATTGTAAATCTGCGCGATCATCGGGACAAGCGCCGAAATATCGAACGTCAGGGCCGTTTTGCCCGAAACCGCCTCCCCCGAAGGGAACCCGAGCGCACCGAGCGCCTCGGCCATGCTGCCGGGATTCACGAGGTTCAGCTCGGCAGCCAGACCTACCGCTGCGAGCATTTCGTCCGTCAGTGCCGGCGAGTCGATCGTAACCGTGAAGCCCGCAATCACTCCGGGAGCCGTCACGCCGATCTTGACCGACATCGGATTCGTGATCTCCTGCGGCTGGTCGATGTCACCGCCGTCCAATGCAATAGTCGGAACAGCGGGGGGGGGCGTCTCATCGTCCGTACCGTCATCCCCGCACGCCACGAAAAGGGCAGCCATCATGGCCATAGCCATGGTCATAGACACTAATTTTTTCATAATTATACTATTAAAATAAAAACTCTATTTGCAATTTTGAAGCAAAAATAGAGGACCGGCGCGACGGCGGCAAATTAATTCAACGAACCCCGGGACAATCATCACCAACAGGCCTTTTTCAATAACGAACAGAATCGGCGCGCAGAGGAGAACAGACCGGAGGAAAAGGCGACAGGGGTTAAAACAGCCGGAGAGCGCCCCCGGAGATGCGAAACAAAAAAACGGCCGCACTTGCGTGCAGCCGTCGGTTTGGTAGTGGATAGGGGATTCGAACCCCTATGTCATGCGTGAGAGGCATGTATCCTAACCCTTAGATGAATCCACCGGTTTGGTTTTGTGGTGCAAAGATAACGCCTTCTTTCGAAACTCCAAAATTTTCCGGCAAAATCTGTGATTTTTTTCGTTTTTGGGCGTCGCAAATGCTTTTTGAGCTATCTTTACAGATAGACATAAAAACGTATCGCCATGAAATTCCCCATCCTCGCCCTCCTGGCCGCCGCCGCTCTGACGGCCGGGTCCTGCACGAAACGCCCTGTCCGGCCGCAGTTCACCGTCGTAAGCACCGACTCGCTGATCAGCGGAAACGGCTTCTCCTGCGATTTCGAATATCGCTTCGCTTCGATCGCCAACGCCCAGGACTCCCCCGCCCTCGCAGCGATCGAACGGATGAACATCGACCGTTTTTTCGACCTGGAGAATTTCGAAGGGACGCCCGAAGAGGCGGCTTCGGCCGCGATCCGTCAGGTCACCAGCGACATGACGCCTCCCGGGAATACACCGGAAAGCACCGTCCGTCCGGCATGGGAAGGCGAAATCTCCGTCGAATCCGAAGGATCGGTCGTCGACACGCTCCTTTGCTACGTGATCACGCGGGCAAGTTACACGGGCGGAGCGCACGGCATCTACGGCACGGAATGTTACAACTATTCGCTGGCGGGCGGTTACGAAATCACGACGGCCGACCTGTTCACCGAAACGCAGCTGGAGCGGCTCAACCGGCTGATCCGCGAAGATATATACGAACAATACGGGGTCCGGAGCGACGAAGAGCTGGAAACGAAGGGTTTTTTCCCGGAATACATCGGTGTAACGGAGAATTTCCTCGTCACGCCCGAAGGCATCACGTTCTACTACAATCCCTACGACATCGGATGTTACGCGCTCGGGAGCGTCGAGGTGAGCGTGAGCCGCGAGCAACTGGCCGGACTCTGACGGTCAGGCCCTGCAAGGAAAAGAAAAAAGGTCCGAGTCTCACGACTAGGACCTTCTTTTTCGGCGGGGAACCACCCCCTCCGAAAATGAGGTTCAATCGGAGGTATTCGACCGCGGAGCGAGTACCGCCCCTCTGGTCTTAGCAACGGACAACCCGTTACAACCTGCCGATTTCCTCAACCAACCTAAAACTACTAACCTAAATGAACCTTAAAACTTCACTGCAAAGATACGTGCCATTTTTGAATTATGCAAATATTTTAGGAATATATTAAATATATTTAACAATTTCGTAACATTAGGCCGTCAAAAAGGCTTCAAGATGCCTTCGAAGAACATTCGGGCTAAATGTCAAAAGAGACAGCATATCTTCGGAAACTAAAAAACAGGGGATAAAAAGCATATTCAGGCAGAAAAATACGCCGGGCACACATGACAAAATTCTAAAGTCCATACCAACCATCCGTGACAAAAATTCCGGAAAGGCACAAAAAAAAGGAAACCCGGTATTCCGATGGAATACCACAGTTTCCTCACCAACCTAAAACTACTAACCTAAATGAACCTTAAAACTTCGCTGCAAAGATAAGGCGAAAAAACCATCCGCGCAAGCTTTTATTAAAATAATTTTCAAATTTTTTGAGTTTTTTTAATATCACCAGCCGGCAAGAATTCATACGCCCATGTAAATCAACCACATAACACCCTCGCAACCAAAACCTCAAAAAACTTTTTTCCACCCGGTATGCAGTATCGGCCGAAAAGCGCATTTATATATATAAAAAGAGCGATATGACGATCATAACGGATAAATTGCTACTTTTGCAAAATGATTTCAGCAACGTCATTTTCTTTTCGGCCAGAATCTCCCCGCGCAACACCCCGGCAGAGATTTTGCACACTCGCTATTGCCCATCCTCGAACTCCTAACCTAACCAATAGTTTTACAGTACGATGACAGTATCGTTGATCATTTCCACTTACAACTGGCCTCGGGCGCTTTACCTTTGCCTCGACAGCGTGATGCAACAGACCGTCATGCCCTCCGAAATCCTGATTGCGGACGACGGATCGGGCATGAGCACCCGCGATGTCGTAAAGCACTTCGAGAACATCTCGCCGGTTCCCGTGCGCCATATCTGGCACGAGGATAACGGTTTCCGCCTGGCGGCCATCCGCAACAAAGCCATTGCTGCCAGCAAGGGAAAATACATTATCCAGATCGACGGCGACCTGATCCTGCAACGGAATTTCATTCAGGACCACATGCTTTTCGCCCGGGAAGGATGCTTCGTCACCGGCTCCCGGGGCATCATCACCGAACTGCTGACCCGCAAGGTGCTCAGCGGGGAGATCACATCGCTGTCCCCGCTGATGAAAGGCATCCGCAGCAGCAACAATGTCGTACGAATCCCGATCATGTCGATACTCTACCATACGTTCGGCCCGACCCGCGCTCCCCGTGGGTGCAATATGGCATTCTGGCGCAACGACCTGATTCGCGTAAACGGCTACGACGAAGATTTCAAGGGCTGGGGATTCGAGGACGCCGAATTATGTATACGACTCAACAACAGCGAGATACATCAGCGTTGCATGAAATTCCGGGGCGTTGCTTTCCACCTCCATCACAACCAGGCGGAACGTTCGGGCTGCAACAGCAACGAGCAGCGTTACAAAGACAGCATCCGCTGCCACCGGACCCGCTGCGAGAAGGGGCTCGACCGGCATCTTACCCCGAAAATATCCTACGAAACCGGCAGAGGGTCGGCCATCGTCATCGGCGGCTGACCCGGTCGCTGCGAATTCGCAGCGCGCTACTTTTCGAACGATGACTTTTCGGGGAAACGGGTGTCGAGAAACGTCCGGACCCGGATACGGTCTTCGTCGGTCATGCGCACGTCGTCGTTCAGGCAGAACAACGACGGATCATATTTTTCCATAATAGACTCAAGATTAGGCAGATAAGCCGGAATGCAACGCGAATCGCTGCCGCAACCCGCGCCGAAAGCCGCACGAAGCAACCGCAAGGGGTTGCGCAGTTTGTTGAAGCGGGTCACCTTGCGCAGCGAGGCGCGTCCGCGCGCCAACGCATCGTAGAGCACCAGGGCACGCTGCCAGTCGTCGCGCGAACGGAACCGGGCGTGCTTCGTATGCTCCAGTTCGGCCCGGAAGGTCTCGCAGCATTCGAGAAAATCGCTGCGGCGGTAAGCGTCGACATTGTGGTGGGGAGCCAGCGACGAGCACCTGCCGTAACGCGCCCGCACGAGATCCTGCATGCGGAGGATCGTATGGCAATAGATGTCGTCGTCGTGCTTCTTCAGCGACTGGACCTTAAGCCGCACGATGGGGCGGCCCTGCCAGTCGAAGAAAAACCCGGGATCGACGGGGCGGCTGAAAAACATGTCGTCGTTGGCATAGAGGAAATGCTCGGCCAGACCGGGAATCCGGGGCAGAAACAACTCGATGGTGCACGAATTGAAGACGGGAAGAATCTCCGCAGGCATGATCTCCCGGTGGGAAACCACCCTTATGCGCAGATTCGACGTATCGAGCCACGCAGGCGTCTGGTCGTCGGTCACAATATAGACGCGGCGTATCCACGGCGCGAATTTCTCCACCGAACGCAGGGAATAACGCAATTCGTCGTTCTCGACGTAGCGGCACTCCCCCGCCACCTGGGGGTCCACCTGCCTGTCGGCCGGCAGAAACTCATTTTTCTTCGTCAGCCACACAGGGTCGTTCCCATCGACCCAAAGGTATACCAGATCAATGTCCATCGCATGCTTGTTTATCGGTTACACGTTTCCGCCACACCGGAATCAGATCGAACAACCGGTAGGTCTCCCGGTCGCCGCACTCCTTGATTTTCAGCCATGTAAGTCCCCAGCGGCCGAACGAACGGCGGGTAATGCGCCGGAACCTCGCGTCGAGACGTATTCCGCGGGCGTCGGCGTAGGCCACGAAGGCTTTGTGAGCCAGATATTTGTCCTGCTGCTTTTTCGGCGTCTGGCGGCTCTTGGTAATCGACGCCCCGTTGACCACATAGCGGTAAACGACATCGGGGACCGTCACCAGAACACCCCCTTCGCCCAACAGGCGCATCGTATATTCCACATCCTCGTAACAGACCCGTTCGCGAAAGCGCAGTCCCAGCCGCAACAGCATCTCGCGCCGCAGGAGCTTGTTCATCACATAGAAATCGGGCGGGCAGCGGCAGAGGCGAAATTTCTCCTGCGCTTCGGCAGCCACCTGCCGCTCCGTATAATGAATCGTCCATTTCGAATAGGAGGGTCTGATCTTCAGCATCGAGGCGCAGGCAATGTCGGCCTCCGCCTCCCGGGCGGCCTCGTACAGCCGCTCGCAGTAAGCCGGGTCGATCCAGTCGTCGGAATCCACGAAAAGGATGAATTCGCCCGTCGCGGCGTCGAATCCCCGGTTGCGGGCGCCGCCCAGGCCGCGGTTCTCCTGCGAAATGACCCGGATGCGGTCGTCCTGCGCCGCATAGCGGTTCAGGATGTCGATCGACCGGTCGGGACTTCCGTCGTCGACGCAGATGATCTCGATCCCGCGCAGGGTCTGTCCCACCACGCTGTCCAGGCATCGGGCCAGAAACGGCTCGACATTGTAGACCGGAATGATAATGCTGACTTTCGGTTCCATCGGCTATCGAATATAATTTTTTACCGCCTCGGCGATTCGTTCGCCGTCGAGCGCCGCAGAAATGATGCCGCCGGCGTAACCGGCCCCCTCTCCTGCGGGAAACAAACCCTTCGTTTCGGGATGCATCAGCGTCCCGGGGTCGCGCGGCACGCGCACGGGCGTCGAGGTGCGCGACTCCACGCCCACGACCACCGCTTCGTTGGTCAGGTACCCGCGCATCCGGCGGCCGAAGGTCGCGATGCCCTGACGCAGTCCCTGCGCGATGAAGCCGGGCATCCACTCGTCCAGACGCGACGGCGTGATACCGGGAATGTACGACGTTCGGGGCAGCGACCCGCTTGCGCGGCCCGCCACGAAATCGGCGACCCGCTGTGCCGGAGCGATCTGATGCTCCCCGCCCCGCTGCCGCGCCGACTCTTCGAACCGCTGCTGGAATTTCAGCCCCGCCAGCTCGCCCCACTCGGCACGCAGATGTTCGAAATCCGCAAGCCGGACCTCCGTGACCAGCCCCGAATTGGCATAGGGCGACGTCCGGCCGCTGGGCGACATGCCGTTGACCACCGACTCCGCGGCATCGGTCATGGCCGGGACGATGAATCCGCCCGGGCACATGCAGAACGAGTAGACCCCGCGGCCGTTTTCCTGGCTCACGAGCGAATAGGAGGCCGCCGGTACTCGCCGCGCGTCTCGCAATGGTATTGAATCGAGTCGATCAGCGCCTGCGGATGCTCGATGCGCACCCCCATGGCAAAGGGCTTGGCCTCGACGCACACGCCGCGGCGGTGGAGCAGTTCGTAAATATCGCGCGCCGAATGGCCCGTAGCCAGCACGACGGCGGCTCCTTCGATCAGTTCGTCGCCGCACCATACGCCTTTTATCCGGTCGCCTTCGATTTTCAAATCGGTGACGCGGCTCCCGAAACGGAACACGCCGCCCGCTCCGACAATCGTCTGCCGGATACGCTGCATGATGCCCGGCAGCTTGTCGGTTCCGATGTGAGGATGGGCCTCGAAGAGAATTTCGGGCGTCGCACCGTGAAACACCAGCGTCTGCAACGCCTTGTTGTAGTCGCCGCGTTTTTTGCTGCGGGTGAAGAGCTTGCCGTCGGAAAAGGTCCCGGCTCCGCCTTCACCGAAGGCGTAGTTCGAGTCGGGGTCCACGGCGCCGTTGCGGTTGATCTGCGCGATGTCGCGCTTGCGGGCCGAAACGTCGCGCCCGCGCTCCAGAATCACGGGCCGCAGGCCCAGTTCGATCAGCCGCAGCGCCGCGAACAGCCCCGCAGGTCCCGATCCCACGACCACGACCTCCGTGCGTCCGTCGACCGACGGATAGTCGAAATGCACCGGCCCGGGCTGCGGCTCGCGGTCGACATACACTTCGAGCGTCAGGTTCACCTTCACCTGCCGCTGCCGGGCGTCGATCGACCGTTTCACGACCCGCGCCAGAGCAATATCGGCCTCCGAGACACCCATGCGCCGCGCCGCCTGCGAGGTGTAAAACGTCGCATCGGCAGCCTGTTTCGGCGTGAGTACAAGGGTAATATGTTGCGGCATGTCTAAAAAATTACTTACAAAAGTAACCAAAAAAGCCGGATAATGGCCCGTGCCGGTTGTGTTTTGTGAATTTTTATCTACCTTTGTCCTACCGATGCGGATATGGTGTAATTGGTAGCCACGTCAGACTTAGGATCTGATGCCTTACGGCGTGGGGGTTCGAGTCCCTTTATCCGCACAAAGGAGCCTTTTTCGAGGCTCCTTTTTTTGTGGAAGCCCGGATGCAAAACAAAGTAAAACAGTTGTATATCAACAAATTATCGAACCAGCTCTTTTATAACGAAAGATGTTGCCAAAAGCATCCTTGCTCCCGATTTCAGGTGGGCATTAGGGAACAAGGCCTCCAAAATGAGGCTTTCCCGGACCATTGCTCCCGATTTAGTGCATAATGCATTGAATTGCTGCACTTTGCATCGCAATAGATTTTTCTTGTCGGCGTTTTGTTAACCCCAAAAATTTCAAAGCCATGAGACAAGAGTCTTTTACAATCCTTTTCCTGATGCGAAAGGGAAGGCCCAAGAAAAACGGGCAGGCACCGATCAGCGCACGCATCACAACCGGCGGATTCCGACAGGAAATCTACACCCAATGCGACTGTGATCCGGAGTTGTGGAACCAACAGAAGGAGCGGGCCATGGGAAAAAGCAAACTGGCCATCCAGGTCAACAACCGAATCAACGACTTCCGGATCAAGATCATCGACATCCGCAGCAAGTTGCTTGCCGAAGGTTTCGAAGCCAATGCCCTGCAAATCAAACAGCGTTACTTCAACCCGCTCAAAAACACCATGATGTTGATCGCGGGGCTGGGTAACTACGTCCAACGGCGGCAGGCGGAGGTCGGCGTACGTATCACCCAGCGGACGGCCGACAAGTACGAACGGCTGTTGCGTTATCTGAAACAGTACCTCGCCCAGCGCGGCCCGGAGGAGGATATTCCCGTCGAGCGGATGAACTACGAGTTTCTCGACGGATTCAGCCTCTTCCTGCAAACGGCACACCGCTGCCGCCACAACGGCGCCGTAGCTGTCATGGATTGTCTGCGCAACTTCGTACTCTACTGCCTGCGCAACGAATGGATTGCCAAGAATCCCTTCCGCTACTACAAACTCAAGGAGGATCAGGCGCAGGCCAAAGAGCACCTCACGGCCCGCGAACTGGAAATCCTGACCCGCAAGCAACTCGACCATCGGCTGGCCCGTATCCGTGACGTTTTTGTCTTCTGCTGCCTTACGGGATTGGCCTTCGCCGATGCCGACCACCTGCGGCGCGAACACATCTCGCGCGACGACGAAGGACGCTGGTGGATCCACAAGCCGCGCGAAAAGACCGCCGTGATGAGCCGCATTCCGCTGCTTCCGATGGCATTTGAGATCCTCCGCCGCTACGAGCACGACGCAGTCTGCCAGGCCCGCGAACGGGTGCTGCCCCTGCCGAGCAACCAGAAGATGAATGCCTTTATGAAGGAGATCGCCATCGTCTGCGGCATCGACAAGGTGCTGACCACGCATTGTGCGCGCCATACGTTCGCCTGCATGGCGGTCGAATACGGAATGCCGATCGACGTGCTGGCCAAAATCCTCGGGCATTCGAACACCAACATGACCCGCCATTACGCCAAATTTTCCGAGACGGTAATCGGCCGTGAAATGGAGGCTTTCGGCGAAAAACTGGCTTCGGCTGCCGCGGAGGGAGATTCCGGGTTGTAATAAAAGCAAGTTTATGTTTCGAGACACTCGAAACCTTCCGAATCCATCCCGCTGGTCTATTATACTTACACAGATGAAAAGTCCGAAGAATCCGAACCGCCCGCGAGGCGGCCGCCCTCCCAAATCCGAAACAGAACGACTCAAACGAAGGCTGGTCGTCTGCCTGAACGAGACCGATTACGACGCCCTGTGCCGCAAGGCACGGGTCGCCGGTCTCGTGTGTGCCGAATACGCCCGGCGCGCCCTTGCCCGGAGCATCGTCCGCGCTCGGATGACTCCCGAGATGCTCACCCTGCTGCGGCAGCTCACCGGCATGGCGAACAACCTCAACCAACTCGCCCGCATGGCGCATGTAGCAGGGTACGGACGCGATACCGCCACTTTGGCGGCGTTGGTCGACCGAATTGATGCGCTGCTCACCCGAATCGACAAACTGCCATGATTGCCAAACTCTCGAAAGGCGGTTCCTTCAGCGGAGCCGTCCAATACATTTTCGGTCCCGGAAAGGGCGCCGACTGCCTGGCCGGGATGGGCGTTCTGTTCAAGGACACGCCCTCCATCATCCGCGGGTTCGAACGGCAGGCTGCGCAAAATCCCAAGGTCTCGAAACCCGTGGGACACGTCGTACTCTCCTTTTCGCCTCAGGATGCTGCCCGGTTGGACAACCGATTGCTACTCTCCATTGCGGTGGAGTATCTGGACCGGATGGGGATCAAGGATACGCAGCTGATCATCGTCCGCCACCGCGACCGGGAACATCCCCACCTGCATATTCTCTTCAACCGCGTGGGCAACGACGGACGGACAATCTCCGACCGCAACGACCGTTACCGTTCCGAGCGGCTCTGCAAACAACTGACCGCCCGTTACGGGCTCTACTTTGCATCGGGCAAAGAGCAGGTCAAGGAGTACCGGTTGCGCGAACCGGACAAGACAAAATACGAAATCTACCATGCCTTGTGCGATGCCGTCCCCCGCTGCCGTAACTGGGAGGAGCTGATGGCGGCCCTGCGCCGCGAAGGTATTGCCACGGAGTTCCGGATGCGCGGAGGCACTTCCGACGTGCAGGGGGTCGTGTTTGCAAAAAACGGCTACCCGTTCAACGGTTCGAAGATTGACCGGCAGTTCTGCTATTCGAAAATCGACACCGCACTGGAACGAAACAGCCGACAGGCGCTTGCTTCCGAACGACAATCGACTCCGACCCTGACACCCTCGTTCAGCTACCTGCTGGACGATTTGCTGCGTCCGAGGTTTGATCCCGACGAGGCGGAACAAGCCCAGCAGGAACAACAGCGCAGACGTCGCGGGCAACGGCGCTGAACAGACATCCATTTGTCTAAAAAAGACACTCGGATTTCTCCGTTTTAAAACGAGAATAATTACAAACGATTTGTTAACAAAAATCCCGAGAATTATTTTTGTCACAAAATGAATAGAACCTACAAAATGGGCAATATTAGCGCACAGACAGCAACCATGCTACAAGAAATAGAACAAGAAGAATTAAATAAGAACAGAGACCTGATTCATTCGTTTTCAAAGTATTGCAAAGAAAGGGACATTATTCTGGAAGCGAAAAACTTTCACTATATGCACACCATTGGCTGCTATGTAGAGTATCCCAACATTTTGCAATCTTTATCCTGTTTACAACCAACCAAAGATGGCTTATTCCATGAAAACAAGCTATTAAACAGTTTTACCAAACGGCCACATATAACCGGATTCTATTACGCTGACGCCTACATGCCGATGGCGCATCCTTTATTTCGAAGGAATTATAATCCGATAAACAATTTTGCGCCTCGATTTGTTGAAAGGTTCTGGCAATTGAATCTACCCGGAATCGATAAATGCATTGCATTGGATAGCGACCGCGTTCGTATCAATGTTGATAATAGTACTTATATGGAACTCGACACCTGGTATGGTGCTCGATTCTCAACAGATATTGCACAAACTGGAAACGGATCAACGGTCTTGGCCCCGCCTCTTGATATTCCAGACCTTTATGATAATTTTTTTGGTGAGATTCTAAAATTGGATATTTTTTGGTCCGAAAGCAATGACCTGAAAACATTTCAGGCCGAAGAGTTAAAAAAAGAGTATGTAACAATAGAATTGAATGGGATTACTTATCATCCGGTTCGATATATTCACGCTCAATACAATTTGAAAAAGCGAACATTCTGCCATATGGATGGAGCCATCCATCTCTATTTACCAAAAGAATTTGATTTACGAAAAGGGAACGATCTAACGTTCAATCGCAAGAATGACAAACAGATAAAACCCCGCTCAATCAAATTATTCAGAATAGACGGAGATATTCCTGTCTCCGTATGGTCTGAATTCGTATCACAATTTTTTACCGGAGATCCTCAAATTTATGAATACTTTGCGGGGCATTATCCGAGCCATGTAACAAAAGTGATTGACCGCATTCGTTCAACGCAATCGTAAAAAGAGGCAATAGCATTCTTAACCGTTATAGCGTTTAAAGTTCTCAGCCTGCTCCAAAATCTCTTTGTATACCTCATCGTTTGTCACGGGAGGATAACCATATTCGGCCAAAACGAGTATCAAATCCATTTTAAGCTCGGCCTTTATGTCATCTCTGGCCGCCCAGTCCGTGTACTTGGATTTGTCCTCCACAATTTTCTTGATTGCCGCAGCCAGCTGAAGCATTTTATCCTTTGGATATTCGAACCCGAACTGTTTGGCTATCGCCTCGAGAATATCATAGAAGGCCTTCTCTTCATAACTGATTCCCAAATCCAGGAACGATTTCTTCTCCTTGTTCAGTTCCTTTAACAAATCGGCCATCTGATTTGCCACCTCGGTCAAGACCTCATCGGCAAAGATGGCGCTATCCTTACGGCTGTTGTACTTCTCGACCAACGCATTCAATCGCTTTGAGAAATCGACTCCACGAACCTTGTTCACCTTCTTGAACTCGGTAATCACCGTCTTCAACAAACGCTCCATCAACTTGACCTTCGTATTCGGGAGTTTCAAGCGATTCAGTCGTTCCATATATTCTTCACTCAACACATCCAGATTATCCTTATCGTTCCCAATCTGAATAATCTCCTCCACCCCTTCCGACTGTATGGCCTCCTCAATCATCTCACTGACGCGACGATTCATCTGCGAAGCATCGGGAGATTCGCCCATCGTCAATTTATAGATGACCGAGCGGACTCCGCAGAAATAATGAATCTCTTCACGTTCGGCATCGCTGATCTGATCGCTGTTGCTGCACAAATTGAACGCAGACTTCAACTTCTTGGCGTGGCCCATAAACAGATTCTCCTGCTCCTTAGTCCTTTGCATGAGCTCCGCGCCCCGATTTAAACAATCGAGCTGCTCCAAAGGAGTTCCCGTCGTGAAAACCGAATAATCAAACTCACCGAACATGCGCCGAATGATATCCAACTCATCCTTGACCAGCGTAATCGACTGCTCGACATTCTCAACCGAATCCTGTCCGACATCTCCCTGTGCATAGCGTCGCAACGCAATATTCATATTGTTCTTGATACCGATGTAGTCCACCACCAGGCCCTTGTCTTTTCCGGGATAGACCCGGTTGACCCGCGAAATGGTCTGCACCAGCGTATGCTGCTGCAAGGGCTTGTCGATGTACATCGTATCGAGACAGTCCACGTCGAAACCCGTTGTCCACATATCGACAACCAGCGCAATCTTGAAATTCGACTTGGGCTTTTTGAACGCTTCGGCATAGGCACGGCGGTCTTCATCCGTACCCAACAAATTGTACAACGCCGATTCGTCATCCTTGTTGCGGGTCATGATCAGCTTGATCTTTTCGACAGGACGCTCCTGCCCCTCGCCGACATCATTCCCGTCCGAAACCGGTTCCGGCTCGGGTAGTTGCACCCACTCGGGACGCAAGGCAATAATCTTCCGATAGAGGTCAAATGCAATCGTCCGATTCGCGCAGACAAACATGGCCTTCCCCTCCACCGTGCTGCCTTCGGCAACCCGGTTCTCATAGTGGGCAATAAAATCTTCGGCCACCGCCTGCAGACGATCCGCATCCCCAAGAATCCGCTCCATCTTCGTAACGGCCTTCTTGCTCTCCTCAATCTGATATTCGTTTGCCCCCTCCTCGGCGCACTGTTTATAGTACGCTTCTATCTCCTTGAGTTTGGCATGGTCGAGCAATACCTTTGCCGCGCGACCTTCGTAAACAATCCGCCGTGTGATGCCGTCCGCAACCGATTCGGTCATGGTATAGGCATCGACCACCTCGCCGAACACGTCGATTGTAGCATCAATCGGCGTTCCCGTAAAACCGACATAGGTCGCATTCGGCAGCGAATCGTGCAGATACTTGGCAAATCCGTAATTACGCTTGACCCCCTTGTCCGTCTGCCTGACCTGCAACGAAAGATTGGTTTGCGAACGGTGCGCCTCATCGGAAATGCAGATGATGTTGGCCCGCTCCGACAACAGACTCGTATCCTCCGTAAATTTGTGAATGGTGGTGAGGAACACACCACCGCTTGTCCTGCCAGCCAGATGTTCGCGCAGCTTCTCCCGACTCTCCACCTCCACCACGCACTCATCTCCGATAAACCGCTTGGCCGTGCCGAACAGTTTGGACAGCTGGTCGTCCAGATCCGTGCGGTCCGTTATCAGCACGATTGTCGGACTGGCGAACTCCCGGCTCCGCATCAACATCCGCGACAGGAACAACATCGTGATACTCTTTCCGCACCCCGTCGCGCCGAAATAGGTGCCACCTTTGCCATCCCCGTCCGGACGGAGTTTGGAGTGCAGACGGATATTCTCGAACAGCTTGTGCGCGGCGAAGAATTGCGGATAACGACAAACGACCTTCCGTTCATCCTTCGACGAATCCGGAAAAAAGACAAAGTCTTTCAGCACGCTCAACAGACGCTCCCGCCGGAACAGCCCCTGCATCATCGTCTTCAGCGAGTTGATGCCGTCAAGAGCCCGCTCTTCGGCGTGAACCTTGCGCCAGGCATAGAAAAAGTCGTAGGGAGCGAACAGCGAGCCGTATTTGTTGTTCACACCGTCACTGATAACGACAAACGCATTGTATTTGAACAGCTCGGGAATATCCCGCCGATACCTCACCGTCAACTGCCGATAGGCATCCATGATGGTTGTCTCCTCCTTGACGGCGCTTTTGAACTCCAGCACAACCACCGGCAAACCGTTCACATAGACAATCCCGTCGGGAATACGGGTCTCCGCCCCTTTGATCTCCAACTGATTGACAACCCGGAAAATGTTGTTCGACAGACTCTTCCCGCCAAAGTCAATCGGTTCGACATACAAATCGGGCAGCGAGCTGTCGTCACGCTTCAACGAAAACCCCTCGACCATCAGCCGATAGGTATGCAGATTGTTTTCATACAACGAGAATCCCACATTGGCGGTGAGTTTGGCCACGGCACGCTCGATTTCGAGCGGTGTGATTCCGGCCTCATCGTAGCGACCGCGGAGATAGGCCCGCAAATCGTCGCGCAGCAAGACATCGCTCACCTCCTTGTGAATCTCTTCACCGTTTGTATAGATATAACCCTCCTGCTGGAAAAGCTCCATAATGGACATCTCGAGGGCATGTTCGTTAAAGAATGCCATAGTTATTAATCACAAAGATCCTTGATCGCTTGAACAATAGATGATCCTTGCCACTTGACGATTCGATCGGCGTTATCTTTTACTTTTTTAGACGTGCGCTCTGCCCCCCAAGGCTCAATGGCAATAATGGGTTTCGCATACTTCTTAGCTATTAGAATCTCTTTGTCAATCCATTTGCTATATGATGAATAAACACCAGCTAATATAAGAACGCAACTTACGCCTTTAACTTTAGCATCAATAGCATCTGTTAATTGTTTGTCTGTTCCATTAGTATGAACCGGATCATTTCGCGGAATAGAATGGTTGTAATAGTCAAGATGTTGGCTGTCTAACAGTTGGACTAATCTGTCATATGCGTCGCTATATGACCATGAATGGCTAATAAATAATCTGTACATAACTAGTCTTTTATGTTTAATATAATATTTTTTTGATCATTAAATGATTGTAGTTTCCATTCTTCCGGACGAAGTCCTATGAATTTAGTCTCATAGATAGTAGCGCGTTCTTTATCTCCGCATGCTAAATAAGAGTTGGAGAGTGTTGCATATTTCCATATAATATCATCAGACTCATCACTAATTGTTTGTAGTAAGTTAAGAATGATTTCTTCAAAAATCTTTCTTGAACCAACTTTATAATAAATTCGTTCTTCATCGACTTCTTTTCTTGACATCTCTAACATGCAGGTAGCATAATTCTCCCCTGTGTAATAATCGCTGTAAAGATCCCATCCTTTTTTGTAATTTTCAATAGCCTTATTTAAATATGCAGCATCCCGAGATAGCCGCCATAATCTTTTGTATATGGCGCCTAAGATTCCGAGTGTTTCAGTGTCGGTCGGATTAGATATTTTAGAGATGATTGTTAATGCGTCGGTTAATGCACTATATTCAGACGGTTTTTTACTTTTATAAGTGCATAACGCTTGTTGTTGAATATAATAATTTTCATTCTCAACGGTTTCACTTAATCTTTTCCATATATCGGCAGCCTCAACAAACCGATTATTTTGCATATGTAATTTTGCCTTTTCTGTTAATGCATATATACTATTTTCATTATCGCGTAACTCTTGTATTATTGCCTCCAAAGCCTCTTCTTCGATATATGGTTGTGTTATTTGAGGTATGTAAGAATACAGCGGACTATCTGTAATAGGATTGTCTATTATAGTTTTTATTAGGCTCTTTAACTCTGTGATACATCGTTGCGCTTCTTGCTTGGATATTTCATTGCCAAGGTGTTCATAGTTAAGAATTCTGTTATGGCCTATATCAAATGGAATCTTTCCAGGACCTTCTTTTATAATAATTGTAGAATATTTTTTTAGGGTATGTCGTACCCCTAATTCATATAAAGCATTTGGATTGTCAGTAGAAATGTCAGCAATGACCAAATCTGCTTTATATAAAAGGGCATACATACTTCTATCAATAATCCCTGATTCGGTAATTTCGTCAGCACGCACACACCTTATATCTGCAGCTTCTACTGCTGGACGAATAATACATTTATATGTTTGATCTAAGTCAATGGTTCTATTCGTTTCAGGGTCTTTCTTTTTACCAAAGCCCATGACAACAAAGCATATTTTCTTTTCCATATCAGTACAATTATTTGGGGTATACAATTACTTCGCTGGCAATTGGTTGCGCTCGTTTATCGAAGGCTTTATCGATATATAAATTAGGATTTTCTACAAAATCATCCCACTTGACTAAAACACAATAACGATCATCTTCAGCATATGAACATTTGCCATGGCTATTCAGATAGTAATTTCTATTAAACTCTTTAATTGTTGTATTATCATTTACCGCAACATGTTGGTGCTCTTTACCACATGTATTACACCTATATGAGCCTTTATATATCTTATCATACAATGCAGGTAACACAACTCCAAGTATTCCATTTCTGGTGTTGTTTGCACCATTGTATAGTGAGGCTTGTAATTCTCGTTTAATAAAGCGTTGTTGATACCAACCCAAAGACTCGGCACTGCGTGCCCCGATTAAAAAAATCGTAACCGTAGAGTCCGATAAATAATCCTCGCGAATTTTTCGCATAATATATTCTTCATTATCCGAATCTATGGGCTCGTTTAGTGATTTGTCAATCATATCGACTTTATTATCATCAACCCAACTTTGTATGGTCTCTTTGTACCATTTGTCTTCCGTCTTAAAGGAGATAAAGCATTTGTGTCCCATATTTTCTTCATTTTATAGCCCCATCTTTGCCAATAGCAAAGACTGTAATTCGGTTAGTATTGATTGTTCTTCGTTCAGTGTTTCGAGGTATTTATAAACGCATTCTATTCTGGTATTGAATGCAACTGCAATATCTTGGGGAGGGATTACACATTCTTGATTATTCAAAATCGCTTGTGTAAGCAATGGCTGACCGGATCCTTCACTTTGACTATTCAAATCCATTCTGTTGATTGTTTGATAAAGATAATAAGATAAATCGGAATGAGCAATTCCAATTATCGCATTATCATTCACCCAACAATTTTTAGTCTCTAAAAATATACTTCCGCAGTTAATGCCTACTCGCCCAATGATTACTACATTTTTAGCATTGGACGCACTGCAATATCCAACTATTCCATTTCCACCATAAATCGGAATGTTACCCAATCCTTTTTGAACAGCTTTGCCGTTCTTAAAATCCGCAATTTCTCCCAATGTTCCCACACGCCAGCCGGCGGGGAGATGCTCGGGGTCGATGTCGTCCACAAACATCTTGCGGTAAAGCGTTTGCGCCGTGGCCTCCAGCTGCGCAATCATCGAACGATTCAGGTCGATACGCCGCGACAACGTCTCATATTCCGCAACCATCGCCCGCTGACGCTCTATCGACGGAACCGGCAGCAGAACATCGCACAGTTCATCCCAATCAAATATCTCCCGGGCACTGCCGTGCGAATGGAATCGCGCATATCGGTCGAATTCGGGTCGCCGGAACCACATCATCAAATATTCCGGCATGAGGGTTTCCCCATCTTGGACCTCAAAAACAGTATATATCGACGAAACGATTGCTTTCTCCCCAGACAACATGGCAATTGCTATTTTTTCACCACGTCGCGATGTATCTGGTATATAAACAAATTGTCTCGGCGAAACAACTTTATATGGTCTCATGTCTGTTCCAATGGTATTTGCTATTGAAGGCATAAACTCCTTCGAAACACTCACACCAAGCAGATTCGTCACCGACAAATCCCGATTCCGGACATCCACCTCCCGGATGTAATTTCCCAGCCGCTTATAATCACTTCTGTTCATGGGCGGCATCGTTTTGCTGGGGAACATCAAGCGGAAAGCCCAAATCCGTAAAGACCTTTGTCAATTCGCGGAGACTCTCCGTTTCGGCCTGCAGCAGGCGGTTCAATTCGTTACGCAGTTCCGTCATCCGGGTCTCGAAATCGACCGTTTCATCCCGATTGACAAACTCGATGTATTTGCTGGGGACAAGCGACCACCCTTTGGCTTCAATCTCGTCGAGTGTTGCCGAGTAGCAATACTCCGGAACATTCCGATAGGTCTGTTCGTAGCCTTCACGCTGCCAGTTGTGGAAGTTCTCGGCAATACGGGCAATCTGCTCCTGCGAAAACTGGATGTACTTCTTTTCGAAAGGCTCGCCCCACTGGCGGAGGTCGACAAACAGCACCTCATTTTCGCGATCCCGGTATTTAACCAGTTCGCCGTTCTGCTCGACGGTGCGGGCCTTGCGGTTGCGGGCCAGAATCCACAGGGTGACGCTGATATCGGTGGAATAGAACATATTGCGCGGCAAAATCACGATGGCCTCGACCAAATGGTTTTTCAGCAGTTGACGGCGGATATTCAACTCCGTACCGTCGCCGCTCAACGCGCCGTTGGCCAGCAGGAATCCGGCCATGCCGTTTGCCGAGAGTTTCGAGACGATATTTAGAATCCAACCGTAATTGGCATTACTCGTGGGCGGCACGTCATACCCCTGCCAGCGCGGGTCCTTGGTCAGCTCGTTATCGGCCCGCCAGTCTTTCTGGTTGAACGGGGGGTTGGCCATGATGAAATCAGCCTTCAAATCCTTGTGCTGGTCGTCGTGGAACGTATCGGCCGCCTTCTCGCCCAGATTACAGGCAATGCCACGGATGGCGAGGTTCATCTTCGCCAGTTTGTAGGTTGTATTCGTATACTCCTGGCCATAGACGGAGATATCTTTCCGGTTGCCGTGGTGTGCCTCGATGAACTTCATGCTCTGCACGAACATACCGCCCGAACCGCAGCACGGGTCGTATATCTTTCCACGGTAGGGCTGGATTATTTCGGCAATCAGATTCACGATGGTCTTGGGCGTATAGTATTCGCCTTTTCCCTTGCCCTCGGCAATTGCGAACTTGCCCAGGAAATATTCGTAAACGCGGCCAATCAGGTCGTGTTCCTTATCCTTGAGGGTATCAATCTTGCCAATCACATCGAGCAGGCTCGCCAGTTTGGTGCGGTCGAGTCCCAAACCCGAATAATAGTTGCTGGGCAAGGCTCCCCGCAAGGAGGGATTATCCTTCTCGACCTGCGCCAGAGCCGCATCGATTTTGATGGCAATGTCGTTCTGCTTGGCATTCTCAATCAAATAGTCCCAGCGGCTGATTTCGTTCAGATAGAAAACATTCCGGGCATTATAGAACACCGCCTGATTCACAAAGGCCGACTTGCCGTCGGCAATCAGCTCATCACGTCGCTCTACAAAGCGGTCGTATGCATATTTGAGGAATATCAGACTCAACACCACATGTTTGTACTCCGACGGCTCCACCGACCCCCGCAGTTTGTTGGCCGATTCCCACAAAGTCTCCTCGATACTTTTCTCTTTCAGTTGTTTCTTTGCCATGCTTCAAATCTTTTCCGGACAACCCACTTCCACCAACATGAATGCATTTTGATTCTTCTGTTGTCCGGTCAGTATCCGTATATATTATACAAATTTACCAAAAATATCCGTGAGTCACCTATTTCTAGGAAAATAACTTCATCTCTAAGTTTTTCCAATTTAATTTCTTATTTTCATGTGGTAGAATAGACACTACAGACGCGCTGGTTCCGAAAAACTCCACAAACGAAGAATCCCGTCCAGCACCAAACGCAAAAAATTCTCATCAGAAGGAGAAAAGGACAAGCATCTATATTTATCCTCCTTTACCGACCTATCGAAACAACCTCCCATATCACCCCGGAATTGGATAAATATTCAATCCTAGATGTAGAGATTTACAGAATTCCAAATTTCTGGAAATCTCTAATAAACTACCGACATAACTACTTCAATCGTTGCTCTTTCAGCCGCAGTATGTGCCGTTGGGGATCGAATCCGAATGCCTCGCCACTTGCTTCCCCAGCCCGAATGGCTGCCGACAAGACTGCCAACCGGTAATCTTGTTCCATGTCACGCTGTTTTGGCCGATCCGAAGTCGCAGACTCTGACCGATATTTTGAGATGCAAACCTTTTTCATAAACTTAACCTATAACAGAATCCAATCGAACGGCTATCTACCACCTCCGACTATAGGACCAAATATACAAAAAACCGCCTGTTCCCGCACAATTTTCCACATTTGGAGAATTCCGGGATTTTTACTACTTTTGCATTGTCTGACAGGAAGATACAGACGCGATGCAACGCAGCGCAGAGAACCGGTGGGCAAGGCGGCAACCAAGCCTTGAAAGTTCGTTTAATATTCTGATATACAGATAGGTTTCTATTGTATCGGAGTACCTTTATCCGCACAAAGGAGCCTTTTTTCCGAGGCTCCTTTTTTTGTCGCCCGTCCGGCGTAGGGGGGGGGCTGGTTATCACCATTTTGCAAAGGGTTCGACCGATTCCCCGAACCGGAAGCGGAAGCGGAAAGCAGTTCGCGGCAAACCCGCGGGAACACGCAAGGGAGCGGAGTCGAAAAACGGGTCATCCGAAGGTCGGCCGAAAAAGAACGGCATGGATGCTCTCTGGCAGCAGACTTTTTATACCTTCGGAAGGTGTTGCAAACTTTTCATTAAGGATAAAATTTCTATCTTTGTATATTATATTCGAACAACCCGACCACCATGGCAACCCAAAGCGAGGCCGCATTAGAGAACGGCTTGATAAAAACATTGATAGACAATAGCTACGAGCGTGTTTTTATCCAAGAGGAAGAGAATCTCAAAGCGAACTTCAAAGTCCAGCTGGAAAAGCACAATCAAAAGGCTCTCGCACTGATCGGACGGGCGCAATTTACCGACAAAGAGTTCGAGAAAATTCTCATCTACCTCGAAGGCGGGACACGGTTTGAAAAGGCTAAAAAATTGCGCGATCTCTATCCGCTGGAAACCGAAGACGGGCAACGCATCTGGGTCGAATTTCTCAACCAACGCAAATGGTGTCAGAACGAATTTCAGGTATCGAACCAGATAACGATCGAGGGACGAAAAAAATGCCGCTATGATGTAACGATCCTTGTAAATGGCTTACCGCTGGTACAGATCGAACTGAAAAAGCGCGGAGTCGAATTGAAACAGGCCTACAACCAGGTGCAGCGCTACCACAAGACCTCGTTTCACGGGCTGTTCGACTACATCCAGATTTTCGTGATTTCCAATGGTGTAAACACCCGTTATTTCGCAAACAACCCAAACGGCGGCTATAAATTCACATTCAACTGGACGGACAAGAGCAACCGGCCATTCAACGATCTGAATATGTTCGCCAATTTCTTCTTCGACAAATGCACGTTGGGGAAGATCATCAGCAAATACATCGTTCTGCACGAAGGCGAACGGTGCTTGATGGTACTGCGCCCCTATCAATACTATGCCGTCGAGGAAATTATCAACCGGGTTGAAAACACCAATAAGAACGGTTACGTGTGGCACACGACGGGCGCCGGCAAAACACTCACGTCGTTCAAGGCGGCGCAGCTCGTATCGGACATCGACGGTGTAGACAAAGTGTTGTTCGTTGTCGACAGGCATGATCTGGATACACAGACACAAAGCGAATACGAGGCATTCGAACCGGGAGCAGTCGATGGAACGGACAATACCTACGAATTGATCAAACGTTTGAGCGGAGATCCCAAAATCATCATCACGACGATTCAGAAACTGAACTGCGCCATAACGAAAGACTATTACAACAAACAGTTACAGAACATTAGGAATCAGAAAGTTGTGATGATCTTCGACGAATGCCACCGCAGCCACTTCGGCGAGTGCCATAAGAATATCGTCCGGTTTTTCCCGCACCTGCAAATCTTCGGATTCACCGGCACGCCGATTTTTGCCGAAAACGCCAAACAGGAGCACACGACCGCCGAAGTGTTCGGCGAGTGCCTGCACAAATACCTGATCAAGGATGCCATTGCCGACGAAAATGTATTGGGCTTTCTGGTCGAATATTACGCAGGCAGCACGAATGCCGACTACGAAAATGAAAAACGGATGCGCGAAATTGCGCAATTCATTCTCAACAACTACAACAAATCGACTTTCGACGGCGAATACAATGCACTGTTCGCCATTCAATCCGTGCCGATGCTGTTGGGTTACTACAAGATATTCAAAGAACTGAATCCCAAAATCAGAATCGGTGCGATCTTCACCTATGCAGCCAACGCCAACCAAGACGACAAGCAAACGGGGATGAACAAAGGATTTGCCACGACGAAGGTCGATGCCGACGAGTTGCAGTCCATTATGGACAACTACAACCGCATGTTCGGCACCGGATTCTCGACCGACAATTTCGGGGCATATTACGACGATGTGAACGAACGGATGAAGAAGCGCCGGAAAGAGATGGAGCCGCTCGACCTGCTGCTTGTCGTCGGGATGTTCCTCACCGGTTTCGACGCCAAGAAACTCAACACGCTTTATGTGGACAAGAACCTGGAGTACCACGGCCTGTTACAGGCTTTCAGCCGCACGAACCGGATACTGGGTGAAAAAAAGAAATTCGGTAAAATTTTCTGTTTCCGCGACCTGAAAGCGAACGTAGACGCCGCCATCAAACTATTCAGCAACAACGAGCCGAATGAGTACATCATCCGCCCTCCGTTCGAAAAAGTGCGCAAAGAGCTCAATCTGAAAATGATCTCCTTTCTGGAGAAATATCCCGATGTCACGTATATCGACGCCCTGAAAAGCGAACCGGAGAGACGGGAATTCGTATTGGCGTTTCGGGAGATCATCCGAGGCAAGATCGAAGCGCAGATTTACGAGGAATACGAAAAGGACGATCCTTATTTTATCATGTCGGAACAGGAGTATATGGACTTCCGGTCCAAATACCTCGACATCGCTATCGGCCATACGGGAGAGGACAAAGACCCTTCGGCCAAAAAAGACACTCCGCAACCGGAAATTGACGGGATTGACGACATTGATTTCTGTCTGGAGCTGTTACATAGCGATGTAATCAACGTCGCCTATATCCTCGCACTGATCGAAGACCTGAATCCCGAAAGCGAAGACTATGACGAAAAGCGCCAGCACATCATCGACACGATGATCAAAGACGCCGCCATGCGCAACAAGGCGATGCTGATCGACGGATTTATCCGCCACAATGTCGACGATGACAAAACCGGATTCGCCCGCGCCAAGGCCGACGGATCAATCGACCTGGAGACCCGGTTGACAAACTACGTATCAACCGCCCGCAATGCAGCAATCGACCGGCTCGCCGAAGAGGAGGGGCTTCCGCAAGAGGCCCTTCGGGATTATCTCGCCCAATACGACTACCTGCAACGGGAGAAACCGGAGATCATACAGAATGCAATCAAAGAGAAAAAAGTCGGTCTGAAAGAGCGCCGCAATATCCTCAAGCGCGTTATGGGTAAACTCCGCGCAATCATCGAAACATTCAGCTGGGAATAAAAGTTATTAGCGATGGAAAAAACACACACTGGTTTTGTATACATTCTCACCAATCCGAGTTTTCGGGAGGATTGGGTGAAAATCGGAAAGAGCGCACGCGCCGTCGATGTCCGGTCGAAAGAGCTGGACAACACGGCCGTTCCCCTACCCTTTGAGATCTTTGCCACAATGCAGACAACCAAGTTCAATGAAGTCGAGAAATTGGTTCATAAGACCATCGACCGATTGACTGACCTGCGAATCCGGCAGAATCGGGAATTTTTCAATGTCGCGCCCCAAGTCGCATTGGACATATTCCGGGATATTGCACAAACAATAGACGATGCAATCATCACCCGATACGAGGGAAATCTACCAATAACAGGGAACAGTCTGCCATCGGATAAATCGGGTAATCACTCCGTAAAACGAGGACGGTTCAAATTCAGCATGGTCGGAATCAAAATCGGAGAATACATTACGTTTTCTCCGACAAATATCCATGTGAAAGTTGCCAGCGACGATTCCATCGAATACGAAGGACGCATTTATAAGTTATCGCCATTTGTCGGAACCTTCATGCCGGAGGAGAGACGCAACACATCAGGCGCATATCAAGGAGCCAAATATTTTTCCTACAATGGAAAAACCTTGGACGATCTGCGCAAGGCGGCCGAGCAATGCAACCCTAAAATTGAGCATGAAGAATAAGCCATTATGAGCGAAGAATTACAACAAAAGCTCCGCAGCCAACTCTGGACGGTTGCCAACACCCTGCGCGGCAATATGTCGGCCAGCGATTTCATGTATTTTACATTGGGATTCATCTTCTACAAATACCTTTCGGAGAAGATCGAGCTTTATGCCAATGAAGAACTCAAAGAGGATGATCTGACATTCCGTGAAGCCTGGGCTGGAACCGACGAAGATTTGAAAGCCGATCTGAAAGAAGCGTGTGTGCAGGATTTAGGGTATTTCGTCGAACCGGAATACCTCTACTCCACCATTATTGCGATGATCGACCGCAAAGAGAACATACTGCCCTCGCTCGAACGTTCACTCAAAAAGATCGAAGACAGCACAATCGGACAAGAAAGCGAAGATGATTTCGGCGGCCTGTTTTCGGACATCGACCTTGCATCGCCCAAACTGGGCAAGACAGCCGATGATAAAAATAAACTGATCAGCGACGTGCTCGTTGCTTTGAATGGTATCGACTTCGGATTGAAAGAGGCGCAGGATATTGATATCCTCGGCGATGCCTACGAATACATGATCGGACAATTCGCAGCCGGAGCCGGCAAAAAAGCAGGAGAGTTCTACACACCGCAGGAAGTCAGTCAGATTCTTGCCGAAATCGTCATCACGGGCAAGCAACGTCTGAAAACCGTATTCGATCCAACCTGCGGCAGCGGTTCACTACTGCTTCGCACGGCCCGGAGCGGCAAAGCCGACGAAATCTTCGGTCAAGAGAAAAACCCGACCACCTTCAACCTCTGCCGAATGAACATGTTGCTGCACGGTATCAGATACAACGATTTCGACATCCGTAACGGCGACACGCTCGAAGCTGACGAGTTCGGCGACCGACAGTTCGATGCGGTGGTCGCCAATCCCCCGTTTTCCGCCGACTGGAGCGCTGCCGACAAATTCAACAACGACGACCGTTTCAACAAGGCCGGAGTTCTCGCACCCAAATCGAAAGCCGATTACGCCTTTATCCTGCACATGATCTACCACCTGAACGACGGCGGAACAATGGCATGTGTAGCGCCGCACGGCGTGTTGTTCCGAGGTGCCGCCGAGGGCAAAATACGTCGCTTCCTCATCGAAAAGAAGAACTATATCGACGCCATTATCGGACTTCCGGCCAACATCTTCTACGGCACAAGCATCCCGACATGCATTCTTGTGATGAAAAAGTGCCGCAAGCAAGACGATAACATCCTCTTTATCGACGCATCACGCGAATTCGAAAAGGTTAAAACGCAGAATAAGCTCCGTCCGGAACATATCCAAAAGATTATCGAAACCTACCGAAATCGTTCCGAAATCGGGAAATACAGCCATTGCGCCACCTTGAAAGAGATTGAAGAGAACGACTACAACCTCAACATCCCGCGCTATGTCGATACGTTCGAGGAGGAAGAACCCATCGACATCAAGGCAGTTATGGCGGAAATCAAGGAACTGGAAGCCAAACGCGCCGATCTGGACAAACAAATCGAAGTCTTTTTAAAAGAATTGGGGATTGTCGAATAACACGAAGCGAGAAGCAATGGCAACAAAAAACAACGATAAAACCCTCAATGTTCCCCATTTGAGATTCCCGGAGTTTACGGGGGAGTGGAAGAAAGTACGATTGGGGGATAATTGTAATATTCAGATGTGTAAGCGAATCATGGCGGCTCAAACGAATACTGAAAATGGTGTCCCTTTTTATAAAATTGGGACTATTGGCGGAAAAGCCGATGCTTACATCTCCAAAGAATTATTTGATGAGTATAAGACGAAGTATTCTTTTCCGCGTAAAGGAGAAGTAATGATTACTTGTGCTGGAACAGTAGGCAAATGTATCATCTATAATGGAGAAGATTCTTACTATCAGGATTCAAATATTGTGTGGATAGACAATCCTAACGAGATTTTATCAAATGATTTTTTGTATCACTTACTCTGCAAAGTAAATTGGTCACATTTGAACTCTACAACTATTGTTCGAATTTATAACGATGATCTTCGGAATCTAAAATTATACTATCCCCGACATAATGAGCAAAAGAAAATAACTCATTTCCTGCAACTGATAAATGAACGTATCGCCACCCAAAACAAAATCATTGAGAAACTTGAATCCTTAATCAGAGGGCTTTGTCTAAAGTTGGTTTCACAAGGAATCCCGAATACCGCTTTAAATACTTGTTTGGAATGTCATTCATCAATATTGCAAGAAAAGTCGGTTACTACAGATGGAAAATATCCCGTATATGGTGCGGCAGGTATATGTGGTTATTCAAATACGCCTGAAGCATCGGGCGATTCTATCCTGATCATTAAAGACGGCGCAAGTGTCGGTGCAACTTTTTATGTTTCCGGCGAATATTCGGCAATTGGGACACTGAACCGCTTAACAGCCAGATCCGGATGCTCATTACGGTATTTATACTATTGTCTTAAGATCTTCGACTTCAGTCAATATAAAACCGGTCAAACAATCCCTCACATTTATTTTCGGGACTATGGGATAGCTAAAATTTGGCGCCCATCCCTTGCCCAGCAGGAACATATTGCCGGAATCCTCACCTCTATTGACACAAAAATTCAGATGGAAAGATCGCTGTTGGAACGTTTAACTATCCAAAAACGATTTTTATTACAAAAAATGTTTATATGAACATCTGTTGCAACAAGTATTCTTTTTGTTGTTTATAAGTGGAATATATATTTTTATCAACCGTTATTTTGTATAATAGAGCATCAAGTGCTTTTGCGATATTGATCTGTTTATTCAGTGCTGGTAATGGGATGCGAAACGCAGACAAATCTTTCTTTTGAATATTGGGCAGTCCACTTCCAATACGCAACGACATAATCTGTAATTCATTTGCTTTCAAATAATGGAACAGGTATCTATTATCTACCACATTTGAGATATTCTCTAAAGTATAACAGTGCCCTCCGCTCCAAAATGGAGTATAATTATATTGTACATATCCACAGGAATTTCCGCCTTCACTAATAGATATCGTATTCGCCTCTGTATTGTATAAATCATAATACCCCGACGGAGTAATACCTCCATTCATTACATAATATAACCCCTTTTCTGAAAGTTTTTCTTTGTTAACTTGGACTCCCTTCTTGATCTCACATAACTCATCTAAATACCTATATTGATCAGACTCACCAAGCAATGTTTTATATATCCCTCTGATTAAGGATTCAAGTTTCTCAATGATTTTGTTTTGGGTAGTAATACGCTCGTCTATGAGAGACAATAGACGTGCTATCTTCTTTTGTTCCTCGATGGCAGGATGATAAACTCTAATATGCTTTAAGTTTTCACCATACAGGTGTACGACAGAAACACCTTGGGCAACACGAGCAATATCTTTTTTACGAGCACCATTAAGTTGATAGGCGAAGAATCCTCCATCATCATATTTGAGTCTTATGATGTTCAAATCGCCACCCAGCAGGATGTTATTAAACAGAACACATCGAGCTGTTGATATGTCAATAGCTGTTTCCCCAGAACATGGGATTATGACATCATTTGCCTTACTTTTAACCAATGGAGATGAATCCAACTCTGTTCTACTATATACCTCATTTATAATTTCAGACTTGTATTTGGTATAAAGTTCACCATACAATATACAAGGAGAGCCTTGCTCTGATAATTGGTCTTTTGATATTCCACTGCCTTTTGTTATCTCTGCGATTTTGCCAAGTGTAGTTTCTTTCCACTCCCCACTAAACTCCGGGAATCTCAAATGGGGAACATTGGAGAAAACCGAACTGTAAAAGCCTCTTTATTCCTATCTTCCTGCTATATTATTCAAACCTTTTAGAATATGATAGCAGAAACCAAACTTTCGGAGATTGTCGCTCTATGGAAAGAGGACAAAAGACAGTATGTAAAACGCTCCACATTTTCAGCTTATACACTACTTATTGAAAATCACATCTTACCGTCATTCGGCGACAAAACGCTCATCGAAGAACAGGATGTGCAGACCTTCGTATTTCGGGAACTCGACAAAGGATTGAGCCACAAAACAATCAAAGACATTCTAATCGTTTTGAAAATGATACTGCGATTCGGCGTCAAGAACAAACTGATCGAATACCGTCAGATAGACATAAAATTCCCTACGGAACGCGACAAACATTCAATTGATATATTGAGCCGTTCGCACCATCGTCAAATCATGGAGCATATCCAATCACATTTCACATTCAAGAATTTAGGCATCTACATCTGCTTGAGTGCCGGGATGCGTATCGGAGAAATTTGCGCCCTTACATGGAAAGATTTAGATATTGAGAATGGAATTATTCATGTACAAAAGACCATCCAGCGTATCTATATCGTCGAAGAGGACCGAAAACATACAGAGATCATTCTTGACACTCCCAAAACCAAAAACTCGATTCGCGAAATTCCGATGACACGGGATTTGCTAAAAATGATCCGCCCGCTCAAAAAAGTCGTTAATGACCGTTTTTATGTGCTGACCAACGAAGCGACTCCAACCGAACCGCGTACCTATCGTAATTACTACAAACAATTCATGCAGGCGCTCGGTTTACCGGCCATGAAATTTCACGGTCTGCGGCACAGTTTTGCTACACGCTGCATCGAAAGCAAATGCGATTACAAAACCGTGAGCGTTTTGCTGGGACACTCGAATATCAGCACTACGCTCAATTTATACGTACATCCAAATCTGGAACAGAAAAAAAGATGCATGGAGCAAATGTCAAAACTGCTACGCTAACCATCTCCATTTTCTGAATTAACTCTTGAACTTTTATGACCAACCGCGACAATTGGTCGCGGTTGGTCATAAAAGTTTCATTATCTGAAAGATCGTCCATCAATTTTTCCGCTTCCAATCATATATTCTTTTGTCAGGATAATAAATTCAGCTTATATTTACAGCGCGTTAAAAAGAATATAAGGCCTCGAAAAGGAACAATAGCATGGAACGACGTTTGAAAAGTCCTGCGGACATAGAGGCGCGTTGCGCGGAACTCGGATTTCTTCCCTTTTTCCGGTGCGGCATCCCCGGTTTTTCCGTCGAAGAGATGGTCGCCCCGGAGTATTGGTTCACCGACGAAGAAGGAGCCTGGGAGTGGAAAGGTCCTGTCATCCGTGAGGGACACTGTGCCTACGGCAAACTCTTCGCCCGCAAAGCAGGCTTTGTCAGCCGCGAGTGGCTGCCCGACCTTACGAACTACCGCCGCACCCGGCCGCTGGCCCCAAATGAGGACGCAGCGGCTCTCGACGACGTGGTGTTACAGACTGTTCTGGTCGAAGGAACGGCCACCGTCAAGGAATTGCGCCAAATGCTGGGGTTCGCCCAAGGACGCGGAAAAGGTTCGAAGAACACCCCGACGTCGAAAGTCGCAGAGGACGAGAAGATTTCACTTGATCCGATTCTGACAAGGCTTCAGATGGAGATGCGGCTGGTGATCGCCGATTTCGAGTACAACGTCGATCGCCGCGGCAACCGCTACGGCTGGGGTATCGCACGGTATACAGTACCCGAAACGCTCTACGGCCCACTCCGCGTCGAGCGCACACCCACTGAATCGTTCGAGCGTATTTATGAACACCTCCACCGTTTGTTTCCGGACACAACAGACAGCAAACTCCTGAAATTAATCGGATGACAACCGGGAATCGACGTCCGGATAGAGGTCCCGCCCGCCAAAGGTCTTGTAAATCGCGCCCATCATACTCCTGAACGACTCGTCCTTCTCGTGGGCGAACAGCCCGCTGCCTCCGAACTTGTCGCGCAACACCTGCAAAGCCTCCATCGGACGAACCATTTCCATTTCGGAAACAGTCGCCTCGCGCTCCAGCTCTCCGCTTTGAAAAACATGACGGATGCGCTTCGAAACAGCAGGTATCTCCGTCCCGAAATCGGCGAAGCGGTTCTCCCCGCCCCGCCGCGTCCCGCCAACCCAGTCCGCCGCGTCCCGCCAACCCGGACCCTGCCCCGCTAACCAGGGTCCCGCCGCGTCAATCCGAAACCCGTCCCTGCGCCCCGCGGCTTCCCCGCCCGGCATCCGGCTGATTGTCCGGCCTTTTCCGCGTATACGGCCCGACGGCTCTGGTACGCAAATTGCTCCGAGAGGAAGAAATTCCTCATACCATGAACAACTTTTCCTCACTGATCGAAAATTCGAAACAGGCCGTCCGCTACTGGTGGCTGCTGTTGATCATCGGCATCGCGCTCTTCGCGGTCGGCGTGCTGATTTTCGTCTACCCTGCCCAGAGCTACCTGGGCATGTCGCTCGTCTTCGGATGGCTGATGCTGATTTCGGGCATCCTGGAGGTCGTGCTCTCCTCGGCCAACAAACACTTCATCACGGGCCGCGGCTGGATGATGGCCGGAGGGATCATCGAGATCATCCTCGGCATCATCCTGATCTTCAACGTCGGGCTTTCGGCCGCCACGCTGCCCATCTTCCTCGGGTTCTGGCTGATGATGCGCGGTTTCAGCGCCATCGGACTGGGTGGCGACATGAGCGCCCTGGAGATCGCCGGTTCGGGCTGGACCATCTTCACGGGCGTGCTGCTGCTGCTCTGCTCGCTGTGGATTCTGTTCCAGCCGCTGGTCATCGGCACGACGGCCGTCATCGTCTGGGTCGGCATCACGCTGCTCCTGGCCGGCATCACAGCCTTCTCGCTGGCCCTCCAGCTCCGCAACGCCCACCACTGCCTCCACAGCGACCGCTGACACGTCCGGCGACGAAAAAACCGGGACGTTCCCACGAGGGAACGTCCCGGTTTCCATCTCTCCGGCGGCATCTATTCGAAATCCTCCCGGAACAACCCGTATTTGCGGATCAGACGGGAGATTTCGGGATCGAGATTGCCGCGGAACTTCAGGCTCTCGCGCAGTTCCACCGAGCGCAGGAAATAGGTCACGGCCTGCTCCTCGTCGCCCAGACGCGACGCAAGGATGGCCAGCATGTACTGGATGTCGGGCGTCGAAGCGGCGTCCGGCTCGGCGCGCAGAATGCGGTACGCCGCGGCATCGTACCCCAGCGACATGTAGGCCAGCGCCGTATTGCGGTCCTCGTAGGGACGCAGGATCGTGAGCGCCTCCTCATACCGCCGCTTTTTGAGCAGCTCCACGGCATGCATGTACTCGGCATCGACCTCGGTCGTGTAGACCGTATCCTGCTTCATGCCGCGGCGGTGGAGGTTGAACCGGAAATCCACGGCGCGCATCTGCGGGTAGATCACCCGGCGCATACGCTCGTAAGCCTTGGGATATTTCATCCGGATACGCCATTCGCGGGTGTCGGGATTGCCCTCCCACTTCATCATGGCCAGCACCTCCTGCTTGTCGGCGATCAGCGTGTCGGCAGCTACCAGCCGGTAGAGTTCGTCCCAGTCCTCGGCCAGCCACTTCGTGCGCAGCAGGTTCGGCAGGTCGGGAAGCTGCTCTCCGGCAGACCTGTCGAGCACCTGCCTTCCGTTCTCGTCGAGCGTATAGCTGCCCGACACCCGAAGCGAGTCGTACAGCGTGCGGAACTCCGACACGAGCACCCGGCGCAGCGCCTCGGCGCGTTCGCGGGCCAACCGCTCGTTGACCTGCCAGGTTCCCTCGGGCGAAGCCGTGGCGCGGAGCGTGATGCTGTCGATGATGTAGACCGGATCGGTCATCAGGCCGCGCGTCAGCGAACGCACGGCGGCGATCTGACGGCGATTTGCGGTCAGCGTGTCCACAAGGGTCGATTTGCCCGACGGGAAGGTGAAGAAGAAGCGCGCGTTGGCCTCGGCGTCGCGCAGCACGATGCGCTGCATGTAGCGCGTCGTTTCGTCGAGGAACGTGGTCATCGAGGCCACGTTGTAGGTCAGCGTGTCCGACCGGGTGATCCTATACGTGCGGCCGCTCCGGTCCTCGACCTCCCCGGCCAGACAGAGATAGAGTTTCGACGTGTTTTCGTCGGCCTGCACCTGCTCGGTGTAATAATAGTCGATCCGCCCGTCGGGCCGGCAGATCACCGTGTCGAGCCGTGCGTCGGCATAATAGGGATGGCGCACCAGGCGCGCGAAAGCCGCAGGGCTGTTCACGGCCCGCTCGTAATTGCGCCGCAGCTCTCCTTCGCGCAGCATGCCGCGCCGCACCTCCGCCGTATCGAGGGCGTTCAGCGCCGCCAGACGGTCGGCGGCATACTCCTTGCGGATGCGGTAATTCTCACGGGCGGCGCTGTCTCCGGTTTCGCGCAGCAGCCCTTCGACCTCCGGACGGCGCAGCCCCGTGTAGGCGAGCCGCCGGCCCGCCAGCGTGCGTATCCCGGCATCGTCGGCCGTATAGACCTCGCCGTAAACGCGCCCCGGATTCTCCGTCAGCGAACGGATGTAAGCCTCGCGTTCACGGCCCCCGTCGACCGGGTATTCGCCCTGCACGCGGGTGTAGATCCCGCCGCCGGGCAGCACGTCGTCGCCCGTATAGGCATGCCGGTAACGCGGCGCAAAATAGTCGTTCAGATGGTCGAACTTGTCGCTGGCGTCCGGCGTGTAGGAGGTCCGTTCCCGCACCTTGCGGTCGGTCGCCGTGACGTAGCGGCGCAGCCGGGCGTACTGCCGGCGGCGCTCCCCGCGCGTTGTCCATCCCACCTGCCTGTCGAACATCGCCTCCTCGGGCGTCATCCGTTCCAGACGGGCTTCGGCGTCGGCATACTTCGTCCGCTGCTCCGCCACGCGGTCCATATAGCGGGAATAGGCTCTCTTATCGCCGAACCGCTCGAAGTAATCCGCGCTGTCGACGATCCGCCCGAGGTAGTCGTCGTAACGCGCATATTCGCGCCGCTGCATCGTCCTGAAGCGGTCGCCGCTGTAAACCAGCGGATCGAACGCCAGCGTGTCCGCCCCCTTGAGCAGCTGCGGATCGACGACCAGCTGCCAGTTCCGGGCCTGCAATTCCTGCGGGACCGACACGACGAACTCGACGTTGATCTTGCCGTTGCGCTCCACCAGGTTGCGGCGGTTCGAGGCCGAAATGACCACCTCGTCGATGGCCACCGACATCATCTTCTCGCCCGACAGCGAATCGACGTCCACAGGCGTAATGAAAAGCTCCGTGCCGTCCTGCTTGCGGTAGGTAATGATCTTCTGGGTGCGGGCCGTATCGGCGGCCTGCGCCACGGGGTTCTGTGCCGACCGGGCCGGGAGGTGCACCCCCACTTCGGGATCGCTCTTGACCAGTTTGCGGATATTTCCGCACCCGGTCAGGAATGCGCCCGCGGCAAGAACGGCCGCCGCATACCCCATCCATTCGCGCTGTTTCATCATCCGGGCAGGCATTTACTTGCGGGAAACGTCCACCGCACCGTTCACATCGACCGTAAAGACCCGCCTGACGCCGCCGGGCGAGGTCTGAACCTGGCGCAACACCAGCGTGGCGCCGGCCATCCAGCTCTCGTAGGGCACCTTCATCTCGTAACGGAACACCTGATCGGTCTTTTTATCGGCATTGATCGTCATATAGGGCTGCCGCTCGGCCCAGTAGGCGCCGGAAAGACGGCGGCGGCGCTCCTGCATGTGCTGCTGATAGCGGCCGTTGATGAGGATGTGGGGAAAGAGTTTCACCGACTTGCGGTCGGGGGTGCTCAGCTCGGGCAGAATCGTCCAGCTCTGCGAGCGGGTCACGGCCTTGCGCGACACCGATATTTCCAGCACCATGTGCAGCTCGCCGCCGCGTTCGGCCAGCACCTTGCGCGTCACGGCGACATCGCCCACGATCTGGGCGCGGAGCGAAAGCGCCGCAACGAGAAATACGAAAAGGAAGCAGTATTTTTTCATGGGACGCATCGTTTATTTCTTGGAGTTGAACAGGTAGACGAACGTTACGCCGATCTCGGTGGGGATCGGCAGGAAACGCTTGGAGTCGACGTAGGAACTGCGCTTCGGGCCGCTGACCGGCTCGGCATGGTAGCTCAGGCGGGCCAGTCCGGCGCCGGCCGAAAGTTCGAGGTTCCAGTGGGGGCTGACGTAAAACTGGTAACCGATGCTGATGCCTGCGCCGACGAACGAACCTTTGTAATAGTTGGTCTGCAACCCCTTGAATACCTTGTCGCCGATGAACGGAAGCTTGAAGCCGCCGACCTCGAACTTGCCGCCGATGGCGTGCACCCCGAAAAAGAGGCGCGTATACTTCTCGGTCACCCAGTAACGGTACTCGGGGCGGATGAACCAATGCTGGATCTTATTGTCCGAACCGATGGTCCAGGGGTTGTAGTTGGCCGAGAATCCCAGCGTGGAATGCTTCCCGACGGCCACCTCGGCCCCGACATTCGGAGTCGCGGCAGCCCAGTAAAGCAGATTGGTCTTCACAGCCACCTGCTGCGCCGACGCTCCGGCCCAGCAGCACACGGCCAAAAGAAGCGCCGGAAGGATCTTCTTATTCATATTCATAGACACACAAATTGATTCGTGTTTGCACATGTCCGAACCGGCCCAAAAGTCTGTTCCCGTCGCCATTTCAGACAATTAACGGTGCAAAATTGGACATAAAACACAAAAATACATGTATCATATATAATACACCGGACCTTAAAACACCGAAACGCCCAGGCCCGGAACCGCGGCGTCCGGGCACCTGCACGCGGTTTATTTGGCTTTTCGGCGGAAAATCAGTAATTTTCGCACCTAAAACGCCCTGGCGATGTTGAAATTAACGATTGCAGCACTTGCGGCCATGCTGCTGACCGCATGCGGAAGTCCGGAAAAACGGACCGAAAAGCAACAGGAAAAAACGATTTTGTGCGGCGGCTATACCGGGCAGCGGCCCCTCGAAGCGTCCGATCGCGAACTGTTCCGCCGGGCGACGGCCGGCATGACCGGCGTAAGCTACACCCCGGAGAGCGTCGCCACGCAGGTCGTGGCGGGAACCAACTACCGCTTCATCTGCACGGCGAAAACCGCGACGCCCGGCCCCGAAACCTACGAGGCCGAAATCATCGTCTTCCAGCCGCTGCCGGGGCAGGGCGAGGCGAAAATCGCGAAAATCACGCGGTTGTAGCCCCTCCGGCGGCTCTCTGCAAATACTCCTGCAGGATGAGCGCATGGTTCTCCGCCGCATTTTTCGAGGCGTAGAGCAGCGTCACCGTGTCCGCACCTTCTATTCCGCGGACGAACTCCCGCACGGCCTGCGACGCACGCAACTCGTCGGTGTACCGGCGGCGGAACTCCTCCCAGCGGTCCCCGGGGTCGGCGTGATACCAGCTGCGCAGTCCGGCCGAAGGCGCAAGGTCCCTGGCCCAGACGTCGCAATGCAGGGCGTCTCTGCGTACGCCCCGCGGCCAGAGCCTGTCGACCAGCACGCGGCAGCCGTCGTCCGGCGCCGGCGCTTCGTAAACCCGTTTGATCCGTATCCGTGTCATGGGATTATTCCAAAAGAGGTGAAAAGTTCGATCTGACTCTCTTCCGGGGCTCTCAAACGAACGGCCCGCACTCCCCAACCGGGCATGTCGGACGGGCGATCGACAAACCCGACACCCTTTGCGGCAAGGGCTTCACAGGCATAAAAACGGAAACACTTGCCGTAGTCCCAGACCCGCAAACTTGCGTTACTCAATTTCATAGTCGGTCAATTTTAGAGACGAGGAACAAAAAGCGGGCCTGAAAGCCCTAAAATGAAGGGCGCCTCCCGGCGCCCTTCCCCATCAAAAATTAACCCTTAAAAATTATCCCCTTTTCGGAAGACTTCCGAGAGATAGTGGTGCAGATAACATAAATCAGCGTCACCTTGTATCACTTCCCGCATCATCAAGTCTTCGTCCTCGGAGATGCCGTTGTCTGAAACCTCGTTTTTGTCAATATCCTCCATAGGCTTTGGTTTTAACTTGCTTGCATTTATATAACGCAACCCATTCGGGAATATTGTGCGGGGTCAGCTCAAGATCAGATTTTTTTCTTTGATCATCCGCCGCAGGTTGATCAGCGCATAGCGCATGCGCCCCAGCGCCGTGTTGATGCTCACGTCGGTCTGTTCGGCGATCTCCTTGAAGCTCAAGCCCGAGAAGTAACGCATGATCACCACCTCGCGCTGCTCGGAGGGCAGCAGTTCGACCAACGCGCGCACGTCGCGTTCGATCTGCTCGCAGACCATCGAATCCTCAACCGTACGCTCGGACAGCTTCAGCGTCCCGAGCACGTCGTAGCCGGCTTCGGCTTCGCTCACGGATTTGTTCTGCCGCTGTGCGCGGAAGTGGTCGATCACCTGGTTGTGCGCGATGCGCAGAATCCACGAAAGGAACTTTCCGTTATCGGTATAACGGCCTTCGTCGATCACACGGACGGCTTTGATAAACGTCTCCTGGAAAATGTCATCGGCCACATCACGGTCCTTGACCATCATGTGGATGTAGTCCTTCACCCTGCGGCTATGGCGTTCGATGAGTTTGGATATGGCACTACGGTCACCTGAAAGGTAGTGATTAAGCAATACCTGGTCACTTAATACTTGCACGTTCATACTCTTGTCTCCTAATTAGTTACTAAGAGTAGATTTCTTTCCCGATAGGCGATCCTTTTTTAGTTGTCTGATGTCGTTACAATTCCTTGTTCGGGCCTTGAAAACATCGGAGTTTTCGGAGGCTTTACGTTGACAAGATAAGCACTTTTTCCGAAAATACCAAATTTTTCTACTCCGCCGGCAATATTCCGGCACATTTTTTCCGCCCGAAACAAACAAAATCCGTGCCAGAAACATCCCGTATGCGAACAAAATGAAGGCCCGCGCCTCCGGCGAACCGGCAAAAGCGGCCGATGAGATTCCGCCCGGCCGCGCCCCGCTATTTCAGCGGCTCCACATGAATGGCGATCATCGTGCCCTCGCCGAAGCGGGCGCGCAGGCGGCGTTCGATGTCGACCGTCAGGGCGTGGGAGCGCGCCACGGTCATCGCCCCGTCCATGCGGACGTGCACTTCGACGGCAATCGCGGCCCCGATGCGGCGGGTCCGCAAGTTGTGCGGCTGACACACCTCGGGATCAGCCGTCACGATGCGCAGAATCTCCTCCTCCACGTCGGCCGGAAGCGAACGCTCCAGCAGCTCGTTCAGCCCCGTGCGGACCAGATCGAAGGCCACCTTGAAGATGAACACCGCCACGACGAGCGCCGCGATGGGGTCGGCGATACGCCACTTCTGGCCCAGAAAATAGGCGCAGGCGATGCCGACAAGCGTCCCCAGCGACGACAGGGCGTCGCTGCGGTGGTGCCAGGCATTGGCCACGACGCTCGGGCTGTCGACCGCACGGCCTTCACGGACGGTGTAGCGGTAGAGAATCTCCTTGACGACGATCGACACCCCGGCCGCCACGAGGGCCACCAGCCCCGGCCGGGGCAGCAGCCCGCCGTCGACCACGATGCGGATGTCGCGGATGCTGCCGGCGAGAATCCCGGCCCCCACGATCCCCAGCGCGAGGCTTATGATGATCGTGGCGAGGGTTTCGTACTTCCCGTGGCCGTAATCGTGGCCGTCGTCCCGGGGCTTGGCGGAAATCCGCGCGAAGGCGATCACCACCACATCCGTCGCCAGGTCGGAGAACGAATGGACGGCATCGGCCACCATCGCTCCGCTCCGCCCGACGATTCCGGCGGCAAGTTTCAGCACAGACAGCACCAGGTTGACCACGAACCCCACAAAGGTCACGCGGTAGATTTTACGTTTCCGGATTTCCGCTTCGCTGGACATAGGCTCAAAAGATTGAAATTCAAAAATACGCTTTTTTTTTCGATTATCACGAAACTGAATTTAACCGAAATGCGGCTCCAAGCTATTTTTGATTTCAGAGGAGCAGGTTTGCGCTTAACCGAAGTGCGGCGCAGATGGGTAGTACTTCGGTACGTCCCATTTGCGCCACACGAGAGCAAGTGCAAAAATGCCCTATAAAATCGAAAATCAATAGCTGCGGGCGAACAGCACCCGACGATGCGACGGCCTGCCGGAGAAGACGCAGACGCCCTCTTCGTCGACCGCATCGACCGGAATGCAGCGGATCGTGGCCTTCGTGGCCTCCTTGATCGCCACCTCGGTCTCCACCGTGCCGTCCCAGTGCGCCGAAAGGAAGCCCCCCTTCTCGTCGAGCACCCGCTTGAACTCCTCCCACGTGTCGACCTTCGTAATCATCGACTCGCGGTAGGCGAGCGCCTTTTTATAGATGTTTTCCTGAATCTCGGCCATCAGCCCCTCGATACGTTCCACAAGCCCCTCCTGCGAAACGGTCTGCTTCTCAAGCGTGTCGCGGCGCACCAGCTCGATCGTGCCGTTCTCCAGATCGCGTCCGCCCATGGCCAGCCGCACGGGCACGCCCTTGAGTTCGTACTCGGCGAACTTGAATCCCGGACGCACGTTGTCCCGGTCGTCGATCTTCACGCTGATGCCTTTGTCGCGCAGCTCTGCGGCAATCGCCCCGAAGCGGGCGCAGATCTCGGCGAGCTGCTCGGGGGTCTTGTAGATCGGCACCATCACCACCTGGATCGGGGCGAGTTTCGGAGGCAGGACCAGACCGTTGTTGTCCGAATGGGCCATGATCAGCGCACCCATCAGACGGGTCGAGACGCCCCACGAGGTCGCCCACACGTATTCGAGCTTGCCCTCCTTGTTGACGTACTGCACGTCGAACGCCTTGGCGAAGTTCTGGCCCAGGAAGTGCGACGTACCGCTTTGCAGCGCCTTGCCGTCCTGCATCAGCGCCTCGATGGTGAGCGTGTCCTCGGCGCCCGCGAAACGCTCGTTGGGCGACTTGTGGCCCACGACCACGGGCAGCGACATCCACTCCTCGGCGAATTTCTGGTAAACGCGGATCATCTTTTCGGCCTCCTCGACAGCCTCCTCGCGCGTGGCGTGCGCCGTGTGGCCCTCCTGCCACAGGAACTCGGCCGTACGCAGGAACAGGCGCGTGCGCATCTCCCAGCGCACGACGTTGGCCCACTGGTTGCAGAGGATCGGCAGGTCGCGGTAGGACTGAATCCAGTTCTTATAGGTGTTCCAGATGATCGTCTCCGACGTCGGGCGCACGATCAGCTCCTCTTCGAGCTTGGCGTCGGGATCGACCACGACGCCCTTGCCCTCGGGATCGTTCTTCAGACGGTAGTGCGTCACCACGGCGCACTCCTTGGCAAATCCCTCGACATGGTGGGCCTCCTTCGAGAAGAAGGATTTGGGGATGAAGAGCGGGAAATAGGCGTTCTGGTGTCCCGTATCCTTGAACATCTTGTCCAGCGCAGCCTGCATCTTCTCCCAGATGGCGTAGCCGTAGGGTTTGATGACCATACATCCGCGGACGGCGGAGTTCTCCGCAAGTCCCGCCTTCACGACCAGGTCGTTATACCACTGCGAGTAGTTCTCGTCGGACTTCGTGAGATCTTTCAGTTCCTTTGCCATATCTCTAAATCTTTAATTTTGCGTTTTATCCGGCAAAATTAAAGATTTTAATTAAAAATTAAGAATTAAAATCAAGAATTATGGATACCATCTGAAAAAAGCTCCCTTTGCAGAGAGCTTTTCTGAAAATCGCCGACAGATCAGAAGCGGAATCCGAGCGTCAGCGCCACGTTGTGACGGTTGATGTCGGTCGAATAGAGGGCGCTCTCGGTATACCCGACCTTGTCCTCGGCATAGAACAGGTAGTAGTCCGACAGTTTCGACGACACGTACTGATAGGCCAGGTCGAGCAGCACGCCCCGGGACAGGACGAATCCCACGCCTGCGCCGTAATAGGTCGTCTGCTTGATGACGGGCGATGCCGGCGGAAACTCATCGTCCCGGACCATCGAACCGCTGTAACCGAAGCCCGCACGCAGCGACAGCACCGGCAGGGGTTTGAACTCGGCGCCCACACGCACGATGTTCGAAGCCTTGAAATTCTGGCGGAACGAATCGTTGTACCACGACTGCGAATCCAGCCCCGAGGGGTTGTCCTTGATGCGGATTCCGTTATACCAGTCGCGCTCGTAGTCGACCGAAATCACGCCCCGCTCGCCGAACGTGTACGATGCGCCGAACATCAGCCGCGTCGGCGAGACGAATGACCAGCCGTTGGGTCCGTCGTCGACCAGCAGCGGCGAGGTCATGTTGGGATCGTTCGCCGTGGAAATGTATCCATCCTTGTCGGGCTTCACGTTCGGATCGGTATCGTTGTTGGCATAGGCCAGTCCGGCCGCCGCGCTCTGGAATTTCCGGTCGAGCGAATAGTAGGTCGGGGTGTGGATCGCCGCGCCGAGACGCAGGTTCGCCGTCGGACGATAGACGATGCCCGCCTTGAAGTTGACGCCCGTGCCGTCCACGATCACGCTTTGGTTGAGTTTCCAGCGCAGCAGCTGATAGTCCAGCCCGGAATTTCCGAAATCGGGCGTGTTCTGGCTCGGCGCATCGTAGAAATACTCCTCGACATAGTCGATGTACTTGCGCTGGTAGACGCTCTGGATGCCCAGCGACGCACCGATGTAGATTTTATTGTTGATATTGGCGCCCACCGACAGCACATACTCGCCGATCGAGCCTTTGCTCCGCAGCATCGTGTAGTGGTCGACGCCCGCATTGTTCCCGACCCATGTCGGTTTCCACGTCCCGGGATCGTCGAGATCGGTCTGGTCGATCAGAAACCCGCGGTAAGCCAGCGCAGCGTTCCAGTACTCGGGGGCGAAGTTGTTCCAGTTCCAGTCGCCCGAGCCGCCTCCGTTGTAGAAGTCGTTCTTCGAGAGGTTGCTCCAGTTCAGCTGACGCGCATAGGCGTCGCCGATCGTGCCGCCCTGGTTCTGCCGCACGAACCCATAGTCGTAGTTGAAATCGGCGATGCGGTTGTAGCCGAAGCCGACATTGAGGCTGATGAGCGAGCGCGAACCCTCGTAAGCGTTGATCACGACACCGATGTTGGCCATCGAAAAGCGGTCGCGCGAATTGCGCCCGTACTCCGGGGCGTTGCCCTTGCTGCGCGCGAAGGACATCATCGGCGTGATCGAAATGTCGCCGTGGCGGTACATGCCCAGACCCGCCGGGTTGATCGACATCGACGAGAGGTCGGCGCCCAGCGAGGTGAAAGCCCCCGCCATGGCCATGGCGCGCGCCGTGCCGAAGTTGAACTGCGTCTGCGAGAGTTCGATCATATCGGTCGGCATCAGCAGGTCCTTGTCCATCAGAAGTCCGCCCCATTGCTGAGCCGAAGCCCCGGCCGCCGTCGCGGCGGCCGCAAGCGTGATTATCAGTCGTTTCATAGTCGTTTGCACATTAAGAAAGTCAACCGTTAACGTCCGCCGGAGTTCCGGTAGCTGCCTCCCGAAGAGGTCGTACCCGACCCGCCGCGCGAACCTCCGCCGTAACTGCCGCCCGACGAAGGCGAACTGCCGCGGTTGTAGGACGACGAACTGCCGCTGTTATAGCTGTTGCCCCGGTCGTAGGTGTTGCCGCCGGAGTTACGGTAGCCGTTATCGTTGTACCGGCTGCCTCCGCGCGACGAGCTGCCCGAATTATAGCGTCCTCCGGACGAGTTCCGCCCGCCGCTGTTGTCGCGCACGCCGAAGGTGTTCCGGCCGCCGCTGCTGCCGCCGCGCATCGACCCGGTCGATTTCGAGCCGGAACGCGATCCCACGCCGTAGCGGGTTCCCGAAGGCGACGTGTAGGGATTGGGCCGGCGCACGATGTTCGACTGATAAGGCCGTCCGTGCCAGCCCGGCCCCCATCCGGGACCATGATGATGCCCGTGCCATCCGGGACCCCAGCCCCAGCCCGGTCCGTACCAGGGGTCGTACCACGAACTGTACCACGGTCCCCAACCGGGTCCGTACCAGGGATTGTGCCACGAGTTCCACCCGAAGCTCCAGCCCCAGCTGCCGAACGAGAAGCTCGGGCCCCAGGGCCTGTTCCACCCGTAGTACCACGGATCGGAGTAGATCACCGTGCCCCACGATCCGAACATCGAGGTGATGTACTTGGGTTCCACCCACACCTGGTCGCCCATGACCACGATGTTGTAAAACGCCGGGTCGTAGGCCGACACGTAGTTGAAGGCCGAACCGTAGCGGGCATTGATGTAGCTCGACGGCATCTTGTAGGTCGGCGACTCGAATCCGCGCAGGCGGCGCGCGTAAGCGCTTTCATAGTCGTCGGCCAACACGCTCTCGTAAGGATTTGCGTCCGCAGAGCGGTATTCGTAATAGCTATTCTCCGCGGCAGCGGCCTTCGCCTCGGCGATCCGCGCCTCCCATTCGGCCCTGCGGGCTTCGGCGGCAGCGCGCTGCGCCTCGGCCTCGGCCTGCTTCCTGCGGGAGATCTCCGCGCGGTCATGCACGGCGTAGAGATCGTCGGAAGCATACCCCGCCGA
>OBAR01000300.1_pt1 | contig 67106 bp, 72 predicted proteins | sample 1517911 | NCBI WGS metagenome assembly OBAR01 (sample SAMN04571709, study PRJEB22368) | human gut metagenome | biome: human gut; material: stool | host: Homo sapiens | place: Luxembourg | collected 2012-10-26
AACGAGCCGAAAAACGCCTTTGTGGCGGACTTTATCGGCGAGAGCAACATTCTCAACGGCACCATGGTCCGCGACAACGTGGTGAAAATGTACGGCAAGGAGTTCCCCTGCGTGGACGGCGGGTTCGCCCCCAACGAGCCGGTGGACGTGGTCATCCGCCCCGAGGACATCGACATTGTCCCCGTGGAGCAGGGGCAGCTGGCGGGCACCGTCACCAACGTCACCTTCAAGGGCATGCAGTACGACATCATCGTGGACTTCCGGGGCTTCAAGTGGCTGATCCAGACCACGGACCACTCCCCGGTGGGGGCCCGCATCGGTGTGAAGATCGACCCCGACGGCTTCCATATCATGAAAAAGAGCGAATATTCCGGTCAGTTCGGCGACTACAGCTCCTATTCTGAGGAGTATGAGGAGCTGGCGGACGCCTCCCTGGAGACGGATGAGGAGGAGAGCGGGGATGAAGAATAAGCTCTCCCGGTTCGCCGTGCCCTATGAGGTGTGGATGGCCATTTTCGTGGTGGCCCCCATCCTCATCATGGTGATCTATGCCTTCTCCTCCTCGGAGGGGGGCTTCACCCTGGACAACTTTGTCCAGATGGGCGGCTATACCCAGGTGTTTCTGCGGTCCTTCAAGCTGGCCATCATCGCCACGCTGATCTGTCTGGTCATCGGGTACCCGGTATCGTATCTCATGAGCCGGGAGGGTCCGGCCTTCCAGCGGACGGCCATGGTGCTGATCATGCTGCCCATGTGGATGAACTTCCTGCTGCGGACCTATTCCTGGATGACCATCCTGGAAAACCACGGGCTCCTGAACCAGCTGTTTGAAAAAATCGGCCTCATCAGCCTGTATAACCACATTTTCGGCACGGAGCTGGAGTATTTCTCCATGATGAATACCCAGGGGGCCGTGGTGCTGGGCATGGTGTATAACTATCTGCCGTTTATGATCCTGCCCATCTACTCTGTCATCATCAAGCTGGACGGCTCCCTGCTGGAGGCCGCCCGGGACCTGGGGGCCAACTCCATGACGGTATTCCGCCGGGTGATCCTGCCTCTGAGCCTGCCGGGGGTCATCTCCGGCATCACCATGGTGTTTGTGCCGTCGGTGTCCACCTTCGCCATCAGCCGGATGCTGGGCGGCGGCACGGAGCTTCTGCTGGGCGACCTCATCGAGCGGCAGTTCCTGGGCGGGGCCTATAACCCCCAGCTGGGCGCGGCCATCTCCCTGGTGATGATGGTCATCGTTCTGGTGTGCATGCTGGTGATGAATCGCTTCGGTGAGGGCGAGGAACAGGCGGTGATGCTATGACCGGCCGCAAGCAGAACAGCGTCGGCGATCGGGTGCTGATGGCGCTGGTGTTCCTGTTTTTGTACGCACCCATCATCATTCTCATCGTTTTCTCCTTCAACGCGGGCACCAGCTCCAGCGTGTGGAAGGGCTTTTCCCTGAAATGGTACGAGTCCCTGCTGTCTAACCGCCTGATCATGAACAGCGTATACACCACCCTGATGGTGTCGCTGCTGTCCACCATCGTGGCGGCCATTGCGGGCACATTTGCCGCCATCGGGTTGTACGCCATGAGCCGGCGGCGCCGGACCATCGTCAATTCCGTCAACAACATCCCCATGATGAACGCGGATATCGTCACCGGCGTCAGCCTGTGCCTGCTGTTCGTGGTGTTCTTCAACGGGTGGGGCGCCTTTGCCGGGTGGGTGAACTCCTGGCAGTCGGCGGTGGTGCTGCCGGAGCGGCTGACCATGGGCTTCGGCACCCTGCTTATCGCCCATATCTGCTTCAACATCCCGTATGTCATCCTGTCCGTGGGGCCAAAGCTGCGGCAGATGGACCGGAACCTCATCGACGCGGCCCAGGACCTGGGCTGCACCTGGATGCAGGCATTCTGGCGGGTGGTGATCCCGGAGATCAAGCCCGGCATCGTGTCCGGTGCGCTGACGGCCTTCACCATGTCCGTGGATGACTTCATCATCAGCTATTTTACCGCCGGGACCAGTGCCTCCACCCTGGCCATGACCATTTACGGCATGACCAAAAAGCGCGTCAGCCCGGAGATCAACGCCATTTCCACCCTGCTGTTTGTGACGGTGCTGGTGCTGCTGGCCATCATCAACCTGCGGGACAGCCACGCCGCCCGCCGGGAGCACCACGCAGCGGCGACTGCCGCCTCCGGCGCGCCTATGAAGCACCACCGGCGGCCCAACAAGGTGCTGCGGCGCGTGGCGGCCGGAGCCATGGCCTGCGCCTTAGTGGCGGTGCTGGTGGTCACCGGACACTCCGTCCAGTCGGAGCGGGTGGTGAACGTGTGCTCCTGGGGCGAGTACATCGACGAGGAGCTGATCACCCAGTTTGAGGAGGAAACCGGCATCCGCGTGAACTATCAGACGGCGGAAAGCAACGAGGCCCTGTACTCCCTCATCAAGATGGGCGGCGCGGACTTCGACGTCATCGTCCCCTCGGACTATATGATCGCGCGCCTGATTCAGGAGGATATGCTGGCGGAGCTGGACTACAGCCACATCCCCAACTTTGACCTGATTGACGACACCTATAAAAACCTTAGCTACGACCCGGAGAACAAGTACACCGTGCCGTACGCCTGGGGCACCCTGGGCATTATCTACAACACCACCATGGTGTCCGGGCCTATTACCAGCTGGGACGCCATGTTCGATCCCCAGTATGCGGGACAGGTGCTGATGATCAACAACTCCCGGGACGCTCTGGCCGCGGCCCTGCTGGACCTGGGCTACAGCATCAACACCACCGACGAGAGCCAGCTGGAGGAGGCCTTTGCCCTGCTGAAAAACGCCAAGGACAACGGCGTGTATCAGGCCTTCGTCATGGACGAGGTGTTCCAGAAAATGGAGGGCGGAAACGCCGCCATCGCCATGTACTACGCCGGAGACTACCTGACCATGCTGGAGAACAACGAGGATCTGGCCTTCGTTATTCCGGAGGAGGGCAGCAACTGGTTCGTGGACGCCATGTGCGTCCTGAAGGACACCCAGCACATGGCCGAGGCGGAGGAGTGGATCAACTTCATCGCCTCCACCAGCTCCAACCTGGCCAACATGGACTATATCTGGTACGCGTCCCCCAACCGAGAGGCGCTGGAGCAATACCCGGCCTACTACCAGGAGGTCAACGAGGAGGAGCTGGACCCGGAGATCTTCCAGATCATGGCTCCCCCGGCAGAGACCCTGGACCGCTGCGAGATCTATGAGAACCTGCCCAAGGAGACCCTGAAGCTGTATGACCGCCTGTGGACCAGGCTGGGCGTATAAAGGAGGAACGGATATGATCGAAATCGGCAAATCCTATACCATTGAGCAGGTGGTCACCCCGGAGATGACCGCCCGGGCCATCGGATCCGGCGGCCTGGAGGTGTTCGGCACCCCGTTTATGATGGCCATGATGGAGCACGCCGCCATGGACTGCGTGCAGCCGGACCTGCCGGAGGGCAAGGGCACCGTGGGCGTGGACATCCAGTCCAGCCACCTGGCGCCCACCCCTGTGGGCATGACCGTCCGGGCCACGGCCACCGTCACCGGCGTGTCGGAAAACGGGAAGCTCATCACCTTCCGGGTGGAGGCCAGCGACGACTGGGGCCCCATCGGTGAGGGGACCCACACCCGTGCCGTCATTGCCAACGACCGCTTCCTGCAGAAGTGCAACGGCAAGCTGACGGAACGGAAATAACCCCCGCAGCTTCCAAAGAGGGAGGAGAGCGCCGCTCTCCTCCCTCTTTTTGCAATGCCCGCAAAAAAAGTTGTCCCGCCCCTTCAAAAGCTCTTGCAATCAGAGGACGGGAACCGTATAATATAAGTTCAGTGTGAAAACACGGGATTACGACCGAATAAGGAGTGTGAGACAATGACCGAGGAAGTGAAGGCCCCTCTGACGGAGGAGAGTGCCGAAAGCAAAAACTTTATTCTGAACTTTATCGACGAGGACATCGCAGAGGGTGGCCGGTTCCAGGGACTGACCGTTCACACCCGTTTCCCGCCGGAGCCCAACGGCTATCTGCACATCGGCCACTGCAAGGCCCTGTGCATCGACTTCGGCACCGCCGAGCGGTACCATGGCCTGTGCAACCTGCGCATGGACGACACCAACCCCGCCAAGGAGGACACCGAGTATGTGGATGCCATCCAGCAGGATATCCACTGGCTGGGCTTCGACTGGGGCGACCGTTTCTTCTATGGCTCCGATTATTTTGAAAAGGACTATGAATACGCCGTGGAGCTCATCAAAAAGGGCCTGGCGTATGTGTGCGAGTTGACGCCGGAGGAGTTCAAGGCCAACCGCGGCGATATCGGCATCCCCGCCACGTCCCCCTATCGGGACCGCCCCATTGAGGAGAATCTGCGTCTGTTTGAAATGATGAAAAACGGCCAGGTGGAGGAGGGGAAAATGACCCTGCGGGCCAAGATCGACCTGGCCAGCGGCAATCTGAACCTCCGGGACCCCATCATTTACCGCATCCGCTTCATCAACCACCACCGCCAGGGCACCAAGTGGTGCATCTATCCCATGTACGACTTTGCCCACCCCATCCAGGACGCTCTGGAGGGCATCACCCACAGTCTCTGCTCCCTGGAGTTCGAGTCCCACCGGCCCCTGTACGACTGGGTGGTCAGCAACGTGTCCATCCCCTATCACAAGCCCCGGCAGATCGAATTTGCCCGGCTGGGCATCGACCACACCGTCATGAGCAAGCGGAAGCTCCGCAAGCTGGTGGAGGAGCACTATGTCTCCGGCTGGGACGATCCCCGGATGCCCACCCTGTGCGGCCTGCGCCGCCGGGGCTATACCGCCGCCTCTATCCGCAGCTTCTGCGAGCGCATCGGCGTGGCCAAATCCCCCAACACCGTGGAGTACGGCTTCCTGGAGCACTGCCTGCGGGAGGATCTGAACGTGTCCGCCCAGCGGACCATGGCGGTGCTGCATCCGGTGAAGCTCACCGTCACCAACTATCCCCAGGGCCAGAGCGAGACCTTCACCGTGGAGAACAACCCCACTGATCCCAGCCAGGGCACCCATGAGATCACCTTCAGCCGCCACCTGTGGATCGAGCATGAGGACTTTCTGGAGACGCCCATTCCCAAGTATAAGCGCCTGTATCCCGACGGCCCCGAGTGCCGCCTGAAGGGCGCGTACCTGGTGAAGTGCACCGGCTGCGTCAAGGATGAAAACGGCCAGATCGTGGAGATCCTGTGCACATATGACCCCGACAGCCGGGGCGGCGATCCCGCCGACGGCCGCAAGGTCAAGGGCGCCACGCTGCACTGGGTGGACGCGGAGAGCTGCGTGGACGCAGAGGTGCGGCTGTACGACAACCTGTTCTCCGATCCCCAGCCCGACGGCCCGGACAAGGACTTCCTGAACTGCCTGAATCCCGACTCCCTGATGGTGCTGGAGGGCTGCAAGGTGGAGCGGGCCATGGTGGACGTGGCCCGAGACTTCGACCGGATGGAAAACCGCACCGGCATCAACGCCCCCACCTTCCAGTTCATGCGCACGGGCTATTTCTGCATGGATAACCGGGACTGCACGGCGGATCACCTGGTGTTCAACCGCAGCGTGTCCCTGAAGGACAGCTTCAAAAAGTAACCTGTAAAGTAAAAGTTGCGCTGCCCAAAAGGCGGCGCAACTTTGTTTTGCTGGACAAGAGGCGGGGCAGCCTGTATAATAGGGAAAAAACGGGAGGACCACGCCATGCCTCTGTACGATGCCGTTCGCACGCCCCGGCCCCGGAAACGGGACCCCAGGCTGCTTGCCTGCATAGCCATCGCACTGGCCCTGGTGTTGCTGGCATTTTTTCCCATTCTATGGGCCGCCCATTTACAGCGGCAGTACCGCCATTTTATAAGCGGGCTGGGAGAAAGCGTCCTATATGCCAAGGCGCACGGAGGTCTGTACGTCCGGCAGAACGGGCGGCAATTCCGGGCCCGGGAGCCCGCCTCCCGGCTGTATCTGGAGGTGAATGCCGCCGGCATGGGCAAGCGCCAGAGCAACGCCCCCGATTCTGCGCCGGACGCGGAGCTGGAGTTCGGAGACGGGTGCATCCTGCGCTTCTGGGGCCTGGACGTGTGGGACGGGTACAACCGCCAATGGGTCCCCGGCGTGTTCGTCTGGTACCGGGGAGCCAACGGAAAAATCTATATGTATGACACCGACCGGATGCAATGGCAAACGCTGGTGCGGTGCCTGCCCGAAGAATAGGAGGAACGATATGGGTCTTTATGATGCGGTGCGCCGGGAGGAGAAACCCCGGCGGCGGTGGCACCCCATGTGGGTGGTGGCGCTGGCCTTTGCGGCGGCGCTGGTGACGGTGCTGGGCCTGACCATCAGCAAGCCCCAGCGGGATCATGACCGGTTCATCCGCTGCATGAGCGACATCTCCAGCAGCACCACCTACGCCTTCAGCGGAAAATTCACCTCCCTCCGGGCCCGGGTGGACGGCCAGGACCTGCGCATCACCCAGGAAAACGGCTATGCCCTGTACGGGAAGCTCTTCAACATGAACGCCACCTTCAGCCGGGACGTCCCCAAGGAGGACAGCCTCCGCCTGGACTACGGCGACGGGGCGGTGCTGGAGCTGTGGCCCTATCACCTGCCGGACAGCTCCGACCGCAGCGAGGGCATATTCGTCCGGTTCGTAAATCCGGAGGGAAAAACCTACACCTACTACACCGACCGGGACACCTTCGCCCGGGTCACCCAATGCCTGTCGCCGGAAAATAACCCGGCATGGGCGGAATAACCGATTTTCGCAGGACGGCTTCCCGTCCTGCGATTTTTCTTGAAAAAAACCGGGATTTATGATATCATAAACTGATTATATATGCACACAAGCGGGACGGGAGCCGCAGGCTGCGGAAGCGTCCCCTCCCGCAGGTCCCATGGAGGAGGAACACCGTTGAAATCCAGAGTTTTTGAGATCATTGCCGCCGAGCAGGCCCGGCAGAACAGCACCGTGGAGCTGATCGCCAGCGAAAACTTCGTAAGCGAAAACGTCATGAAGGCCGTAGGCTCCTGCCTGACCAACAAATATTCCGAGGGCTATCCCGCCCACCGCCCCTCCGGCAACCGGGGCCGGTTCTACGGCGGCTGCCAGTATGTGGATGAGCTGGAGGAATACTGCTGCCACCAGTGGCAGGCCGTCTTTCAGACGGACTATCACGTCAATGTCCAGCCCCACAGCGGCTCCTCCGCCAACCTGGCCGCCTATATGAGCGTGCTGAAGCCCGGCGACACCATTCTGGCCATGAGCCTCAACAACGGCGGTCACCTGACCCACGGCTCCCCGGTGAATTTCAGCGGCAAGCTGTTCCACATGGAGTTCTACGGGGTGGACGAAAACGGCTTCATCGACTATGAGGACGTCCGCCGGAAGGCCCGGGAGTGCCGCCCCCAGCTGATTCTGGCCGGGGCCTCGGCCTACAGCCGCACCATCGACTTCCCGGCCTTTGCCGACGCCGCCCGGGAGGCGGGGGCGTATTTCATGGTGGACATGGCCCACATCGCAGGGCTTGTGGCCGCCGGGGACCATCCCTCCCCCTTCGGCCTGGCAGACATCATCACCACCACCACCCACAAGACCCTGCGGGGCACCCGGAGCGGACTGATCTTCTGTAGGCCCGAGCTTGCCAAGCGGGTGGACAGCGCCGTGTTCCCCGGCTGCCAGGGCGGCGCGCTGCAGCACGTCATCGCCGGAAAGGCCGTCACAGCGGAGGAGGCCTCCACGGAAGAGTTCCGGGAATACATCCACGCCGTTGTCCGCAACTGCAAAGCCATGTGCGATGAATTTATCTCCATGGGCTACAAGGTGGTCACCGGCGGCACGGACAATCACCTGTTCCTGCTGGACCTGACGGACACCGGACTCACCGGGAAAGCGGTGCAGGACGAGCTGGACCGCCATCACATCACCCTGAACAAGAACTGCGTCCCCAACGAGACCCGCTCCCCCCAGCAGACCTCCGGCGTCCGCATCGGGACGGCAGCCATGACCACCAAGGGCTACACGGAGCAGGATTTCATCGCCGTGGCCCGCCAAATTGACCGCATCATCCGGGATATGCAGGATATGCGGAAGGAGTGACAGAAACGTGTACTTAAAAGCACTGGAAATTCAGGGCTTCAAATCCTTTCCCGACAAAACGGTGCTGAATTTCGGCGCGGACATCACCGCCATCGTGGGCCCCAACGGCTCCGGCAAGTCCAACATCTCCGACGCCATCCTGTGGGTCATGGGCGAGCAGAACAGCCGCCAGCTCCGGGGCGCCAAAATGGAGGACGTAATCTTCGGCGGCACGGAGAAGCGCAATCAGATGGGCTTTGCCCAGGTGACGCTGGTCATCGACAACACCGGCCACATCTTCCCCCGGGACGAGAGCGAGGTGGCCGTTACCCGCCGGTATTACCGCAGCGGGGAGTCGGAATACTATATCAACCGCCAGTCCGTGCGGCTCAAGGACGTCAACGAGCTGTTCATGGACACCGGCATGGGCCGGGAGGGCTACTCCATCATCGGACAGGGGAAGATCGACGAGATCCTGTCCGTGAAAAGCGGCGAGCGCCGGGAGGTGTTCGAGGAGGCGGCGGGCATCAGCAAGTTCCGCCACCGCAAGGAGGAGTCTGAGCGGAAGCTCCAGCGCACGGAGGAGAATCTGGTGCGCATCAACGACAAGATCGCCGAGCTGGAGCTACAGGTAGAACCTCTGCGGCAGCAGGCGGAAACGGCGAAAAAATACCTGGTGCTGCGGGACGAGCTGCGGGTGCTGGAGATCTCCGTGTGGCTGGAAAACCTCCAGGCCCTGCGGGCCGGTGCCCTGAAGCTGGAGGTCGATCTGCGGACCGCCCAGGAGGACCGCCAGCGTGCCCAGGCGGACCTGGACGCCGTGTATGCCGCCGGGGAGGAGAGCCTGGAAAAGATCCGGGACAACGACGTCCGGGCTGAAGCCCTGCGGGACCAGGTGTCCCAGCTGGACGCCGCCGCCCAGGAGGAGACCTCCGCCATGGCCGTGCTGGAAAACAGCCTGAGCCATGACAAGCAGACCCTGGAGCGGCTGGACCGGGAGCTGGCGGACACCCAGCAGCGAGCCGGTAATCTCCGGGCCCAGGCCGACGCCCTGACGGACCGCATAGACCAGATCGACGCGGAGGCCCAGGACCTGGCCCGGCAGCTGGAGGAGCTGGTGGACGCCCTGCGGCAGCTGGCCGAAAGCGCCGGAAGCGCCCAGCAGGAGGCCGAGGCCCTGCGGGCCAAGGAGACCCTGGCCGTGGCCGACGCCGCCCGGGGCCGGACGGAGCTGGCCGCTCTGGACGCCACCCGGACCCAGGCCCAGGCCCGGCAGGCCGCCATCGCCGCCGACAGCGCCGCCGCCCGGGAAAAGCTAGACCAATGCCGCCGGGAGGCCGAAGAAAACAACGCCTCCCTGGCCGCCGCCCGGGAGGAGGAGCAGGCCGCCGCCAACGTCATCCAGGGCCACAGCCTGAAGATGGAGGGCCGGCGCCGCCGGGCCCAGGAGGCCGCCCAGCAGGCCGAACAGCTGCGCCGGCAGCTGGCCGCCATGGAGGACCGCATCCGTCTGCTGACGGAGATGGAGAAGGACTACGAGGGCTTCTCCCGGGCGGTGAAGGGCGTGATGCAGGCGGCGGACCGGGGCACCCTGTCCGGGATCCACGGCCCCGTGGCAAGCCTTATGACCACCGACCCCCAATACACCGTGGCCCTGGAGATCGCCCTGGGCGCGGCTTTGCAGAACATCGTGGTGGACCGGGACACCGACGCCAAGGAGGCCATCGCCTTCCTGAAGCGCCGGGACGCGGGACGCGCCACGTTCCTGCCCATGAGCGCCATCCGGGGCGATATGCTCCGGGAGCCGCGCCTGGACCAGGAATACGGCTTCGTGGGCATCGCCTCCCAGCTGGTGACGTATGACGCCCGGTACGACGGTATTTTTCAGAATCTGCTGGGCCGCACCGTGGTGGTGGAGGACCTGGACTGCGGCGTGAATATGGCCCGTCGGTATCAGAACCGCTTCCGCATCGTCACCCTGGACGGCCAAGTTATCAACCGGGGCGGCTCCATGACCGGCGGCAGCGTCAGCCGCAGCGCCGGGGTCCTGTCCCGAGCCAGCGAGCTGGCGGGGCTGCGGGAGCAGCTGACGGGACTGAAAGCCTCCCTGGACCAGGCCGCCTACCGGGCGGAGGAAACTGGCCGGGACCTGCAAAAGGCCCAGTATGAGCTGGATGTGGCCCGGGAGCAGCAGCAGAACGCCGCCCAGCAGGTGCTGGCTCTGGAGACCCGCGGCCAGCACTATGACAGTCTGCGGGAGACTCTGGAAGCCACCCTGGAGGCCCTGGACGCCGAAAACCTCCGGCTGACCCGGCAGACGGCAGACGGCGACGCCCGCAGCCGGGAGCTTCAGACGGAGATCGATGGTCAGGAGGACCTGGCCCGGCAGCTGCGCCAACAGGCCCAGGACTGCCTGGCCGGGCAGAGCGACCTGCAGTCGAAAACCGGCGGCATCTCCGACCGGATCACCCGCTGCAAGGAGCAGCAGGCCGCCCTGGCCGCCGAGCGTCAGGGAGCGGAGAGCCGCCTGGAGGACCTGCGCCAGCTGATGACGGACCTGGACGGCGACTGCCGCAGCCGGGAGGACCTGGCCCGGCAGCTGCATGAATCCCAGGTCCGGGCACGGGAGCAGATGGCGGAGCATCAGACCCGCTGCGACTCCCTGCACCGGCAGGCGGAGGACCTGCGCGGGCAGCTGCAGACCCTCCAGCAGGAGAAGCTGGACCTGGAGCAGCAGCGCACAGCCCTGAACCGCCAGACCCAGACCTGCAACGACGCGGTGATCGCCGCCCAGCAGGAGCTGTCCCGGCTGGAGCAGAAGCGCAGCGCCGCCGCCATGGAGGAGAAAACCATTCTCGATAAGCTCTGGGAGCGGTATGAGCTGAGCCATTCTGAGGCCCAGGCCCAGCGGGTGGAGCTGGAGAGCATCTCCAAGGCCACCCGCCGCATCGGCGAGCTGAGCCGGTCCATCAAGGCCCTGGGCACCCCCAACATCGGGGCTATCGAGGAGTATGAGCGGGTCAACGGGCGGTATACCTATCTGTCCGACCAGCGGGCGGACGTGGAGCAGGCCAAGGGCGAGCTCACCGGCGTCATCGACCAGCTGACCCAGCAGATGACGGAAATTTTCGCCCAGCAGTTCAGGCTCCTGAACGACAGCTTCCAGGAAACGTTTCTGGAGCTGTTCGGCGGGGGTAAGGCCCGGCTGGAGCTGGAGGATGAAAAGGACATCCTCAACTGCGGCATTGAGATCAAGGTGCAGCCCCCAGGCAAGCAGCTGAAAACCATCACCCTGCTGTCCGGCGGCGAAAAGGCCTTTGTGGCCATCGCCCTGTACTTCTCCATTCTCAAGGTCCACCCCACCCCCTTCTGCGTGATGGACGAGATCGAGGCCGCCCTGGACGAGGCCAACGTGGTGCGCTATGCCCGCTATATGCGGCGCATCGCCGGGAAGACCCAGTTCATCGTCATCACCCACCGGCGGGGCACCATGGAGGAGGCCGACGTGCTCTACGGCGTCACCATGCAGGAGCGGGGCGTCAGCCGCATCCTCACCATCAACCTCAACGACATGGCAAAAGAGCTGAATATAAAGTAAGGAGATACGACTATGGGACTGTTCAAAAAATTCCGGGACGCATGGTTTGCGCCCATGTCCTTCGACTCTCTGGACGACGATTTTTACGACCGGCTGGAGGAATCCCTGATCCTGGCGGATGTGGGCATGGACGTGGCCCTGGATGCCACGGAGAAGCTGCGCCGCCGGGCCTATGACGACCGTCTGCTGACGGCGGACCAGGTAAAGGGCGCTCTGCGGGATATCCTGGCGGAAAAGCTGGAGGTGGGCGACAGCCGCCTGGACCTGTCCACCCAGCCCAGCGTCATTCTGGTCATCGGCGTCAATGGCGTGGGCAAGACCACGTCCATCGGCAAGCTGGCCTATCAGCTGAAAAAGCAGGGCAAGAAGGTCCTGCTGTGCGCCGGTGACACCTTCCGGGCCGCCGCCGCCGATCAGCTGGAGATCTGGGCCAACCGGGCCGGGGTGGACATCGTCCGCCAGAACGAGGGCGCGGACCCCGGCGCCGTGCTGTTCGACGCCCTGGCCGCCGCCAAGGCCCGCCGCAGCGACGTGGTGCTGGTAGACACCGCCGGGCGGCTGCACAACAAGGCCAACCTCATGAAGGAGCTGGCCAAGCTCCGGAAGATCATCGACCGGGAGCTGCCCGGGGCCGCCAAGGAGACCCTGCTGGTGCTGGACGCCACCACCGGCCAGAACGGTCTCATCCAGGCCCGGCAGTTCAAGGAGACCGCCGGTCTGACGGGCATCGTGCTGACCAAGCTGGACGGCACCGCCAAGGGCGGCATCGTCATCGCCATCGCCCAGGAGCTGCAGGTGCCGGTGAAGTATGTGGGCCTGGGCGAGGGCATCAAGGACCTGGCTCCCTTCGACGCCAAGGAATTTGTGGGCGATCTGTTCTAATGGGAGGGACGAATATGATCCGTGCCGACGGAAGAAAGTATGACGAAAGCCGCCCGGTGGAGATCACCACGGGCTTTATCAAGTTTGCCGAGGGCAGCGCCCTGATTCGCTGCGGCGACACGGTGGTGCTGTGCAACGCCTCGGTGGAGGACCGGGTCCCGCCCCATGTGCGCCCGGGCTGCGGCTGGGTCACGGCGGAGTATTCCATGCTGCCCCGGGCCAACCGGGAGCGGTCCCGCCGGGACGTGGACAAGCTGAAGCTGTCCGGCCGCAGCGCGGAGATTCAGCGGCTTATCGGCCACAGCCTCCGGGCGGCGGTGGATATGCGCCGCCTGGGCGAGCGCACCATCACCATCGACTGCGACGTGCTCCAGGGAGACGGCGGCACCCGCACCGCCTCCGTCACCGGCGGCTTTGTGGCCCTGGCCCTGGCGTGCCGGGGTCTGGTGGAGCAGGGGCTGGTGAAGGCCATGCCCATCCGCCACTATGTGGCCGGTATCTCCGCCGGTATCGTGGACAACGTGGCCATGCTGGACCTGCAATACTCCGAGGACAGCCGGGCCATGGTGGATCTGAACTGCGTCATGAACGAGCAGGGCGGCATCATCGAGTTGCAGGGCACCGGCGAGGGCCGGGCCTTCACCGCCCGGGAGCAGCAGGAGCTGGTGGCTCTGTGCGCCCAGGGCAACGCCCGGCTGATCCAGCTGGAGAAAAACATATTGGGGGAGATTCTATGAAATTCGTTTTGGCATCCCACAACCGCAAGAAGCTGGCGGAAATGCAGGAGATCTTAGGTGAGCTGGGGGTGGAGGTGGTCCTCCAGTCCGACGTGGGCCTGGACCTGGAGCCGGAGGAAATCGGAACCACCTTCGCCGAGAACGCCGCCATTAAGGCCATGGCTGTGATGCAGGCCAGCGGCCTGCCCGCCATCGCCGACGACTCCGGCCTGTGCGTGGACGCGCTGAACGGCGCACCGGGCATCTATTCCGCCCGCTACGGCGGCGTGGACAGCGACCAGGCCCGGTATCGCCTGCTGCTGGAGAATCTCCGGGGCGCCGGGGCCCGCACCGCCCATTTCCACACGGCCATCGTCTGCTGCTTCCCCAATGGGGACCGGCTGGACGCCGCCGGGGACTGCTTCGGTACTATTGCCTACGCCCCCCAGGGGGACAACGGCTTCGGCTATGACCCGGTGTTTTTCGTGCCGGAGCTGCGCAAGACCTTTGCCCAGCTGATGCCGGAGGAGAAAAACGCCATCAGCCACCGCGGCAACGCCCTGCGGGCCTTCGCGGCGGAGCTGAAAACCTATCTGGAAAAGAACTGAGGAGCATCTATGGAACTGACAAGCAAGCAGAGAGCCCAGCTGCGGGGCATGGCCGCCAACCTGGACACCATCGTCCACGTGGGCAAGGACGGCATCGGCGACAACCTGGTCAAGCAGGTCAACGACGCCCTGGAGGCCCGGGAGCTGATCAAGGGCCGGGTGCTGGAAAACTCCATGTACACCGCCCGGGAAGCGGCGGAGGAGCTGAAGGTAGCCGCCCGCTGCGAGGTGGTGCAGGTCATCGGCAGCAAATTTGTTCTCTTCCGCTATCAGCACAACAAGGACAAGCGGAAGATCGAGCTGGAAAAAGACAGGAAGCGCAGCGTATGAGGATCGGCATTTACGGCGGCACCTTCAATCCCATCCACCGGGGCCACCTGACGGCGGCCCGGGCGGCTATGGACGTCCTGGAGCTGGACCGTCTGCTGCTGATCCCCGCCAGCATTCCGCCCCACAAGGCCCTGCCCCAGGGCAGCGCCGAGCCCGCCGACCGGCTGGAGATGACGGCCCTGGCCTGCGCCCAGCTGGGCCCCGGGGCCCAGGCTCTGGACATCGAGCTGCACCGCACCGGCCCCAGCTATACGGTGGATACCCTGCGGCAGCTGCGGCAGATGTATCCGGAGGATGAGCTGTGGCTTCTTATGGGGACGGATATGTTTTTGTCTCTGGAGCGCTGGTATCATGCGGCGGACATTCTGTCCCTGGCCCACATCGGGGCCTTTGACCGGGTCCACCCTCAGCCCGGCGGCGATCTGGCCGCCCAGAAGCGGCACCTGGAGGAGACCTATGGGGCGGATATTGCCATCATTCCCAATGAGCACGTTCTGGACCTGTCCTCCACCCAGGTGCGTCAGGCCCTGGCCCAGGGCGGCGGGCAGGAGCTGGTGACGGACCCAGTGTATGGCTACATCCAGCGCCGGGGGCTGTACGGCGTCCATACGGACCTGCGGCGCCTGACCCCGGACCGGCTGCGGCCCATCGCCCTGAGCTATCTGAAGCCCAAGCGCATGCCCCATGTGCTGGGCACGGAGCAGGAAGCCGTCCGCCTGGCCCGGCAGTATGGGGCCGACGAGACCCAGGCCCGGGTGGCCGCCCTGCTCCACGACTGCACCAAGAAGCTGGATATGGAGCGGCAGCTGGCCCTGTGCGCCCAATATCACATCCGGCTGGACGACCTGGAACGGCACGCCCTGAAGCTGCTGCATGCCAAAACCGGGGCGGCCATCGCCCGGGACGTGTTCGGCGTGGACGATGCCGTGTATTGGGCCATTTACTGGCACACCACCGGCCATGCGGACATGACCCTGCTGGAAAAGATCATCTATCTGGCGGACTATATCGAGCCCAGCCGGGATTTTCCCGGCGTGGAGGATCTGCGCCAGGCGGTACACGCCGACCTGGATGGGGGCCTTCTGACGGCACTGAACGACAGCATCCAGGACATGCGGCAATGGGGCAACCCCATCCACCACAACACACTGGACGCCCGAGACTATCTATTGAGAGGTAAACATCTATGAAAACTGCGAAGGAACTGGCCCTTATGGCGGCCCGGGCCCTGTCCGACAAAAAGGGCCGGGAGATCCAGGTGCTGGAGATCGGCGACCTGACTACCCTGGCGGACTATTTCGTCATCGCCACCGGCTCCTCCAATACCCAGATCAACGCCCTGGTGGACAATGTGGAAAAGGTCCTCCGGGAGGAGGCGGAGGAGGAGCCCCTGCACCGGGAGGGCTATCGCGGCGGCACCTGGGTGCTGCTGGACTACGGCTGCATCGCCATCCATGTCTTTAACGCCGAGGCCCGGGAGTTCTACGGGCTGGAGCGTCTGTGGCGCGACGGCAAGCCCCTGGACCTCACCGGCATCGTGGACTGATGGCCGCGAAGCTGGTAGTCCAGGACCTGCAAAAGCGGTTCGGTGACCAGGAGGTGCTGCGGGGCGCGTCCTTCACCTTTGAACAGGGAAAGATCTACGGTCTGATCGGCCGCAACGGCGCGGGAAAGACCACGTTTTTCAATTGTCTCAACGAGGATCTGCCCCGGGACGGCGGCTCCTTCCACCTGGCGGACGACGGCGGGAACCCCCGTCCCGTCACCGCAGACGACATGGGCTATGTGCTGTCCACCCCAGTGGTGCCGGAGTTTCTCACCGCCCGGGAATTTCTGCAATTCTTCCTGGAGATCAACCGGGACAGGATCCCCTATCCCAAGGCCCCGGATGTGTATCTGGACTACATGTGCATTGATGAGGCCGACCGGGGAAAGCTGCTGAAGGACTTCTCCCACGGCATGAAAAACAAAATGCAGATGCTGGTGAACATTATGGCAGATCCCACCGTGCTGCTGCTGGATGAGCCGCTGACGTCCTTCGACGTGGTGGTGGCCGACGAGATGAAGGCTCTGCTGCGGCGCATCAAGGGTCAGCACATCATCCTGCTGTCCACCCACATCATGGACCTGGCCCTGGACCTGTGCGACGACATCGTCATCCTGCACCATGGGGTCCTGCAGGAGGTACGGCGGGAGGACCTGGCCGACGAGGCATATAAGGACCGCATCATCGCCGCCCTGAAGGAGGAGCCGGATGTGGTTTGACACCCTGGTTTTGCAGCTGCGGCTGCACATGGCCTATCGGGTCAACGGCATTCTGTACCGGCTGCGCTTTCTGAGCCTGTCCTATGAAAGCGGCTTCGCCAAGACCCTGGGCCTGGTGCTGGCCATCCTGCGGGAGCTGCTGGGGCTGCTGCTGGGAAAGCTCCTGTATATGGCGGCGTTCTTTGCCGCTCCCCTGCTGCTGTTCCCGTCCGAACCGCCTGCGGGGCTGTATGGCCACCTGCTGCTGTTTCTGACGCTTATCGGCGGCATTTTCAACAGCAAGCTCCTGGACGCGGAACAGGACGTCTATTACGCCGTGTTTCTTCTGCGGATGGATGCCCGGCGCTATGCTCTGTCGGCATACGGGTATACGCTGCTGAAGGATTTTATGGGCTTTCTGACAGCGGCGCTGGTGGTGGGGCGGTTGGCCCTCCAAGCGCCTCTGGCCCTGTGCCTGCTGACGCCGGTGCTGGTGTGCTCCGTGAAGCTCACCGCCGCCGGGCTGGAGCTGGCGCACTTTACCCGCCGGCGCAGGCTGGCCAGGGAGGCAAAATGGTTCCCGGTGCTCCAGGGCCTCGGCCTGCTTCTGCTGGCGGCGGCGTATCTGCCGCCCATGCTGTTGGGCTGGGCCATCCCCAGCGGGGCGGCGTATGCCGCCTGTGGGCTTTTCGCCTCCTGCGGCGCGTGGGGCGCCTGTGTTCTGGTGCGCTTCCCCTCCTTCCGTCAGCTATACCGCCGCATCTTCACACCGGATAACCTGGCCCTGCTGACAGGCGATACCCATCCTGCCGCCAAGGAAACCCAGGCTCAGTATCGGAGCAAGCTCACCCTGGACAGCGGCCCCGAAAGCCGCAAAACCGGCTGTGTCCGGTTCAACGAGCTGTTCATGCGCCGGAACAGGCGGCTGCTGATGCGTCCCGCCCGGCGGACCGCCGTCATTGCCGCTGTGGTGCTGGCGGCAGGCTGCGCCGCATGTCTGATCTCCCCTGCCGCGGCAGCCGCTGTCAATGGACTGGTGGTCCAGGCCCTGCCCGGCATGCTGCTGCTTATGTACTTCATCAATCGCGGCAATACCGTGACCCGGGCCCTGTTCTTCAACTGCGACCGCAGCATGCTGTGCTACCGGTTTTACCGGCAGCCTCGGGTGATCCTGGGGATCTTCACGGCCCGGCTGAAATCGCTGACAGCCATCAATCTGCTGCCCACCACCGTTATCGCCCTGGGGCTTCCTCTGCTGCTGCTGTGCAGCGGCGGCACGGACACGCCATTGGGCTATGCGGTGCTGGCCCTGTCCATTCTGGCCATGTCCGTGTTCTTCTCGGTACACTATCTGGTGCTGTACTACCTGCTCCAGCCCTACACCGCCGGGCTGGAGAACACCAGCTTCGGCTATCGCCTGATCACGGGCCTGACCTATTTTGTCTGCTACATGATCTACGCCAACGTCCACGGGGCAACGATGGCCTTCGGCATCGGCATGATCGTCTTTGCCGCCGTGTATGTGGCCGCGGCCCTGCTGCTGGCCTATCGCCTGGCCCCCAGAACCTTCAAGCTGCGCACATAACAAAGCGCCTCTGGCCGAAAAGGCCGGAGGCGCTCGCTATTTTTTCTGTTATTCTCCCTTAAGCTCCCGCCGGATGGTCCGGAAGCGCTCCGGGATCTCCTGCTCCGTCATGCTCTTGGGAGCCTGCACGGTTCCGGCCTCCCTGGCCGTCTCATAAAACCAGCATTTGTACTCCACGGTTTCCAGGGTGTGTTGCATCTCCTCGATCCGGCGGCGCAGCACCTCCCGCTGGTTCCGGAACATCTCCAGCCGGTCGCCGATGGTGTCGTCCCCCTGGGCGGACAGCTGGATGTAATGCCGGATGTCCCGAATGGACATTCCCGCCTTTTTCATGCAGCCGATCATCCGCAGCCACTCATAGTCCGACTCCTGAAACATCCGGATCCCCCCGGGGGAGCGCTCCACCTGGGGCAGCAGCCCCTCCTTATCGTAATACCGCAGCGTGGAGGCAGGCACCCCCAGCCGTTTTGCCATTTCACCCACCGTATAGGCCATAAAAATCCTCCATTCCGTTGGTTCGCTTTTCGGTCAGCCCTCCACCGCCGGAAACAGATCCCAGGGGTATGCCCGGGGCGGCGGGCAGAACACGTCCACCTCACGGCCGGTGACCGGATGGCGGAAGGCCAGGCGGCAGGACCACAGGGCCGCCGTGCAGTTGGGGTCCTTGCTGCCGTATCGGATATCCCCCAGCAGCGGCAGCCCCCGGGAGGAAAACTGCACCCGGATCTGGTGGGTGCGTCCGGTGTGCAGCCGCACCCGCACCAGAGACAGCTCCTCCGTCCGGAACAGCTCCCGGTATTCCAGGCTGGCCTCCCGGACGCCCTTCCGGGGACGCTGGACCACATAGCTCTTGTTGTGGCCGGCGTCCCGGAACAGCAGGTCCGTCAGGGTGGCGGCAGGCTCCTGCGGATGGCCCCGCAGCACCGCCAGATATTCCTTCACCAGCTCATGGGCCTGCACAGCGGCGGTGAGTTTTCCGGTGACCTCCCGCCGCCGGGAGAACACCATGACCCCGCCGGTGATCTTGTCCAGCCGGTGCACCGTGGCGATATAGGGGTTCTTCTGCCCCTGGGCCAGGTAGTGCTCCCGCAGCAGCTGCGGCATACACCGGCCGCTTTCGCTGTCCTCCGACAGCACCCCCACGGGCTTGCAGCAGATCACCAGGTGGGTATCCTCATACAGAATCTTCAGCGGCTCCATGGCTCACCAGCGGCGGCGGCCCCGATAGGCCCGGCGCTGGCGGCGCTTCCCGCCCCGGCTGCCGTACCGCCGGCTGCGGCGGCCCAGCTTCAGCCACAGAATGAACACGATCACCAGCACCACGATGGCCACCAGAGCCAGCTTCACCCAGGTCTTGGCGAAAAACGCCTCCACGGCGGCCTTGGCCACCAGGAACCGGGACGCGGACACGTCCGCCTGGGCCAGCAGGGGCACCTCGGCGCACACCTGGTCGTTATAAGTAATGGTCAGGGTGCCCAGCTCCTGCCCGGCGGTGATGGGAGCGTTGACCACGTCCTCCTTCAGGGTGACGCTCTTGCGGATGTCCTCATCCTTGGCGTCCTTGGGCAGGAAGGCCTCCACGCTCTGGGCCGGATACAGCATCACCGTGTCCGTCTGCTTGGACAGGGCCACCGGCTGGCGGTACAGCTCGTCGGTGGCCGCCACCTGGCGCATGGAAAAGTTGTTGTATGCCCAGTTATACAGCTTGGCGGACTCGGAGAAGCTCTCCACGGTGGCGCCGTTTCCCTTGCAGCCCAGCACCACTGCCACCAGACGGCGGCCGCTGCGCTTGGCGGTGGACACCAGGCAATAGCCGGACTCCTCGGTGGAGCCGGTCTTGATGCCGTCGGCCCCGTCGTACTGATAGCCCATGATCCGCCAGTTGGAGATCAGGGAATTGGTGGTGTACAGCTCCCGCTCCTCGGACATGTTGGTGGCGGGCACCACATAGGAGGCGGTGCCGCAGATCTTCATGAAGGTCTCGTTTTTCATGGCCTCCCGGGTGAACAGATAGATGTCCCAGGCGGTGGAATAATGGTTGGGGTCATGCAGGCCGTTGGGGTTGACGAAGTGGGTGCCGGTGCAGCCCAGCTCCTGGGCCCGCTGATTCATCAGGGCCACAAAGGCGTCCTGGGATCCGGCCACCGTCTCCGCCAGGATGCAGGCCGCCTCGTTGGCGGACACCAGCATCATGCAGTACAGCAGCTGCTCCACCGTCAGCACCTCGCCCTCCTTGATGTCGGCGGAGCTGCCGGTGGGGTCCATGTCATTGACCAGAGACGGCGCCGTGACCGGCTGATCCAGGGTCAGCACCCCCTGGTCCACGGCCTCCAGGGTCAGCAGGGCGGTCATGACCTTGGTGATGCTGGCGGGATACTCGGTGTCCCGCTCGTTGAGCCCGTACAGCATCCGCCCGGACTCATAGTCCATCAGCAGGGCCGCCTTGGCGTTCACCTGGGGCAGGTCCACCGCACTGGCCTGGGGCACGCAGAACAGGCCCGTCAGCAGAAGCGTCAGCAAAAAAACAGATAAAAACCGGCGAATTTTCATTTTCTTTTTCTCCATCTATGCTATAATGGTGGTGGGATAAGGGACAGCGTGCCCGATCCCTGCTTATCACCTCTCATTATAAGCAAAATCCAACAGGGAGTCAACAACAGAGCCTATGGGAAAAGTTACAAAAACGGAAATATTTTTGCTGGTCCTGACGCTTCTGTTTGCGGCGGCGGCAGCGGCGCTGTTCTTCACCGGCCGCCCCCGGTCCGAGGGGTACACCGTCACCACCCAGCGGGACGACGCCGGTCCCCAGGAGCCCCAGTCCGGCCCCCTGAACATCAACACGGCCACCGCCGCCCAGCTGGAAACATTGGACGGCATCGGCCCGGTGCTGGCCCAGCGCATCGTGGAATACCGCGAGGCCAACGGCCCCTTCGCCTCCGTGGACGGACTCCTGGAGGTCAAGGGCCTGGGACCCGGCATATTGGAAGCCATCCGCCCCCAGATCACCGCAGAGGAGGAACCATGAAAATTTTAGTAGTAGACGACGAGCAGCTGCTGGTCAAGGGCATCAAGTTCAACCTGGAAAACGAGGGCTATCAGGTGCTCACCGCCTATGACGGGGCCGCAGCCGTGGAGCTGGCCCGGCGGGAGAGCCTGGACCTGATCATCCTGGACCTGATGATGCCCCAGCTGTCCGGCAGCGAGGCCTGCATGAAGATCCGGGAGTTTTCTGACGTGCCCATCATCATGCTCACCGCCCGCAGCGAGGACGCGGACAAGCTCATGGGCTTTGCCTGCGGAGCCGACGACTATGTGACCAAGCCCTTCAACATCCTGGAGCTGAAGGCCCGGATCAAGGCCCTGCTGCGCCGGGCCAGGGGTCCCGCCCGGCCGGGCCGCAATCCCGCCCTGCTGACGGCGGGGGATCTGAGCCTGGATACCGAGCAGCGGGTGGCCATCCGGGACGGCCGCACCATCGACCTGACGGCCAAGGAATACGACCTGATCGAGCTGCTGATGAAAAATCCCCGGCGTGTCTATAGCCGGGAAAGCCTGATGAACCTGGTGTGGGGCTATTCCTACGCCGGGGACTACCGCACCGTGGACGTGCACATCCGCCGCCTGCGGGAGAAGCTGGAGCGGGTCCCGGCGGAGCCGGAATACATCATGACAAAGTGGGGAGTGGGTTACTATTTTGCGGGGGAAAACCAGCCTACAGTTTAAGTTCAGCATGAGCTATATCCTCATCATCCTGGCGGTGCTGGTGCTGCTGAACACCTATCCGCTGCTGGTGTCCCAGAGTCTGGTGTTCCGGACCAAGGAGACGGCCATGAAAAGCAGCGTCAAGATGGTGGAATCGGCCCTGTCGGGCCTGCCGGAGCTGACGGAGGAAAACGTGGGCCAGGCCCTGGCCTCGGTGGAGGAGACCGGCGTGTCCCGCCTGCTGGTGACGGACACCTCCGGCCGCATCCTGTTCGACACCCGGGAGGGCGGCAGCGCCAAGGGCATGTACGCCATGTATACCGAGATCGTCCAGGCTCTGGACGGCAGCGACGCCTTCTACTGCCGGTATGACAGCCATGCTTTTTTAAGCCGGGGCGCTTCCCCGGTGGTATACCGCAATCGCATCATCGGCGCGGTGTACGCCTATGAATACGACACTCAGCAGGCGGAGCTGCTGCAGAGCTTCCAGACCAACCTGACCCGCATCTCCCTGCTGATCGGCGTTCTGGTGGTTGCCCTCAGCGCCCTGCTGTCCCGGGCCTTCACCCGGAAGATTCGGGAGCTGCTCCAGGCCATCCGCCAGGTCCGGGAGGGAGCCTACAGCCATCGGGCCTCCGTCCGGGGGAATGATGAAATCGCCCAGCTGGCCACGGAGTTCAACAGCCTGACGGACCGCCTGCAGACCACCGAGGCCGCCCGCCGCCGCTTTGTGTCCGACGCCAGCCACGAGCTGAAAACGCCCCTGGCTGGTATCCGTCTGCTGACGGACTCCATCCTTCAGACGGAGGACATGAACGCCGACACCACCCGGGAATTTGTGGAGGACATCGGCCGGGAGGCCCAGCGGCTCAGCCGCATCACAGAGGACCTGCTGCGCCTGACCCGGCTGGACAGCGGCATCCAGGACGCGGCCTATCCCGTGTCCGTGTCCCGGGTGCTGGAGCGGGTGGTCCGTATGCTGGGGGTGGTGGCCCGGGAAAAGGAGGTCACCCTGACCTATGAGACGGACGAGGACGCCGTGGTCCGGGCCACCGAGGACGACATCCACCAGATCCTCTATAACCTCATGGAAAACGGCATCAAGTATTCCGGCTCCATGGGCTTTGTCCACACCACCCTGAAAACCATCGGCGACACCGTGGTCATTTCCGTGGAGGACAACGGCATCGGCATCCCCAACGAGGACATGGAGCACATATTCGAGCGGTTTTACCGGGTGGACAAGAACCGTTCCCGGGCCGTGGGCGGCACGGGTCTGGGCCTGAGCATCGTCAGCGACACCGTGCGCCGCCGGGGCGGCTCCATCCGGGCCCAGCACCGGCAGTCCGGCAGCGGCACCGTGTTCATCGTGGAGCTGCCCCTGGCCCGGCGAGAGGAGGCGGACGAATGAAAAAACGGATCTTTCTCCTGCTGCTTTGTCTGGCGCTGCTGCTTACCGGCTGCGCCGCCAGCCGCCGGACGCCCAAACAGACCTTCCGGATCTACGGCCTGTCCGGCGCCCCGGGCGGCGATGCCATCTCCGCCGTGGACGTGGACTGGTCGGAGCGGAAAAGCCTCACCGTAGACCAGCAGGCCCAGGCGGCTCTGGAGCAGCTGCTGGGGGCGTGCACCGAGCCGGGCTACCGCACGCCCATCCCCCAGGGGGTGACGCTGCGCAGCTGCCAGCTTACCGGAGGCATGGCCCTGGTGGACTTCTCCCAGGGGTATGAGCAGCTGTCCGGCATCGACCTGACCATCGCCGACTACTGCGTCACCCTGACCCTGTCCCAGCTGCCCGGCATCTCCGTGGTCCGCATCACCGTGGAGGGCCAGGACCTGGCCTATCGGACCCACAGCCTGCTGCAGTCCCGGGAGGTGCTGATGACCAGCGAGGACGATGTGACCCGCACCCTGGGGGTGCGCCTGTTCTTCCCCGCCCGGGAAAGCGGCCTGCTGACGTCGGAATCCCGGACCCTGACCCTTCACGAGGGCGACAGCGCCGTGGAGGCCATCATGTCCGCCCTGATGGAGGGCCCCCAGACCGAGAGCCTGTCCCCTCTGCTGCCGGAGGGCTTCCAGATGCTGACGGTCCGGGTGGAAAGCGGCACCTGCTATCTGAATCTGCCCCGGTCGGACGTGTCCCTGCTGCCGGAGGGCCTGGAGGCCCAGCAGCTGCTGGTCCGGGGCTTGGTGAACTCCCTGTGCTCCGCCAACGGCGTGGACCGGGTCCAGCTGCTGCTGGACGGCCAGGTGGCCGCCTCCTTCGGCCAGGTGGACATCAGCGGCCCCCTGTACCGGGAGTGACTACCGCTCCGATTCCTGAAAAAAAGCGTGCTGCCCGCAGGCAGCACGCTTTTTTGAGCTGTTTTGGCTTACTCCTGGTCCTCGTCGTCCTGGGCGTTGGCCAGGTCGCTGAGATCGAGCTCCAGCTTCTCGCCGCAGTTGGGGCAGCGGATCTCGCCGCTCTCCAGGTTATCCTCGTTGAAGACGATCTCCTCCTCGCACACGGGGCAGGTGGTCACGAAATAGGACTCGTCGTCATCGTCGTCATCGTCCTCATCGTCATCCTCGTCCTCGTCGTCATCCAGCTCGTAGAGGGCCTCCTCCACGTCGGACAGATCGTCGCTGACGGCGTCCAGGCCGTCCTCCACGTCACACAGCTCGTCTTCCAGGTCCACGAACTTTTCAGCCATGTCATCCAGCACATCAATGATGGCGGCCAGCAGCTTGCCCTCCTTGGTGTCGGTGTCCAGTGCCAGGCCCTCGGCCAGGCCCTTCAGATAGGCTACCTTCTCAGAAATTTCCATGTTCATGCTCCTTTCCTGATATGGATGAAACCGCGTTTTTTTACTTGGCGCGGCCCAGGTACTCGCCGGTGCGGGTGTCGATGGTGATCTTGTCGCCGATGTTGATGAACAGGGGCACCTTCACCTCGGCGCCGGTCTCCACGGTGGCAGGCTTGAGGGTGTTGGTGGCGGTGTTGCCGGCCAGGCCCGGCTCGGTCTCGGTGACCTCCAGGTCCATGAAGTTGGGGCACTCCAGGCCGAACACGCTGCCCTTATAGCTCAGCACCTTGCACACGGTGTTCTCGGTGATGAAGCGGAACGCATCGCCCAGCAGATCCTTGCCCAGGGGCACCATATCGAAGGTCTCCTGGTCCATGAAGTAATACAGGTCGCCGTCGTTATAGCTGTAAGCCATATCCTTGCGCTCCACAAAGGCTTCCTCGAACTTTGCGGTGGGGTTGAAGGAAGTTTCGGTGACGGCGCCGGTGACGATGTTCTTCATCTTGGTGCGTACGAAGGCCGCGCCCTTGCCGGGCTTGACGTGCTGGAATTCCACGACCTGCATGATCTTGCCGTCCATTTCAAAGGTCTTACCGTTACGGAAATCGCCGGCGGTAATGGTTGCCATATGTGTATCCTCCCATGTCATGAGAAAATAATCCTCAGCGGGAGTATTTCCTCGTATTCAAAAATTTGCCTATACAGCTCTGTTATTTTACACGATAATAGGCGCTATTGCAAGAGCCAGACGGGATTTTTTCCCGGTTTTCCCGAAAAATCGGCCTCTTACAGAATCAGCAGGTCCTTCTTGGCCAGGGTAATATCCATGCAGCCGCCCTCCTGCAGCACCACCACGTCCTCGATGCGGACGCCGAAGCGGCCAGGCAGATAGATGCCGGGCTCGGCGGACACGGCCGCGCCCAGGGGCAGGGGCTTGTTGTTGGCAGGGGTGGCGTTGGGGGACTCGTGAATTTCCACGCCCACGCTGTGGCCGAAGCTGTGGCCGAAATAGGGACCGTAACCGGCGTCCTCGATGACCTTCCGGGCGGCGGCGTCCACGTCGTGGCCGGTGGCCCCGGCCTTGGCGGCGGCGATGCCCGCCAGCTGGGCCTGCAGCACGACGTTGTAGACCTTCTCCATCTCCTCGGTGACGCGGCCCACGGCCACGGTGCGGGTCATGTCGGAGCAGTAGCCCTGATAGATGCAGCCGAAGTCCATGGTCACGAAGTCGCCGTCCTGGATCTTCCGGTCCGTGGGCACGGCGTGAGGCATACTGCCGTTGGGACCGCTGGCCACGATGGGGTCAAAGGACATATTCTCCGCGCCTCCGGCCAGCATCAGGTACTGCAGCCGGGCGGCGATCTCCTTCTCGGTGACGCCGGGCTTGATTTCCTTGACGATCTGGTCCAGAGCGGCCTCGGCGATTCGCTGGGCGGCGATCATCCGCTGGATCTCCTCCTCGTCCTTGCTCTGGCGCAGGGAGATCAGCAGCTCCGTGGCGGGCACCAGCTGGCAGTGCAGCTTCTCGGAATAGTGGCGATAGTCCGCCACGGTCATGTACGCATCCTCGAAGCCCAGCTTCTGCACATGGGTCTTTTCCATGGCGGCGTTGATCAGGTCCACATAGGGGTGGGCGGCGTCGGTCATGGCGATCTCGGCGTCCTGCACCTTGTTGTGGGCGGCCTCGATATAGCGGGAGTCGGTGAAATAGAAGTTCCCCTCCCGGGTCACCAGGGCCACGCCGTCGGTGCCGGTGGAGTGGAAGCCGGAGGCATAGAAGCGGTTGGCCTCGCAGGTCAGCAGCATACCGTCCAGCTCATAGGCAGACAGCTTTTCCGCAATTTTCGCAAAATGGTTCATAATCAAAACTCCTTTCAGATCCGGTGAACGCCACCGGCTAAATGCTTCCAGGGGGCCTGGAGGGCATGCAGCACCTTCTGCCACGGGGTCCTGGCCCCGCCGGCCGGTTCCACCATCAGGGCCGTGACGCCGCTGAGGTTGGCCCCCAGCATATCCGTCAGCAGCTTATCCCCCAGCATGGCCGTGTGGGCGGGGTCGGTCCCCGCCTGGTCCATGGCCCGGCGAAAACCCGCCGTCTGCGGCTTTTTGGCGTGGCCCACATAGGTGATCCCCAGGTCGCGGCAGAACTGCCCCACCCGCCGAGGGCTGCGGTTGTTGGACAGGATCATCACCCGGATCCCCGCCGCCTGTAAGCGGCTGAGCCAATCGCGCACCGCCTGGTCGGGGCGGGACACGCTTTTGGGGGCCAGGGTATAGTCCAGATCGCTGAGCAGCAGCCGGATGCCCCTGCTCTGCAGCAGCTCCGGCGTGATCTGCTGATAGCTTTCGTATACCCCGTCCGGCACCAGAGAAATGCGCATACACCAGTTCCCTTTCTCATAGCTTTGGCTATAGTGTAGCATTTTTTTCATGGGAACGCAAGGGGGGATCTCCATGCCGCTGTATCTTGCCGCCACGCCGGACCGTCTGACCCGGGCCCGGGCCGTGACGCCGCGCCTGGCCCACGTGGCCTATCGTCTGGGCCCCGGCTCGGAGCTGCTGGCCGCGCCGCTTCCGCCCGCTCTGCGGGGCGGGCTGATGGTGCTGTCGGACTGGGACTGTCCGCCGGTGGAGGAACCGGACCGCCTGGCCCGGCAGATTGCCCGGACCTGCCTGCGGCGGGGCTACGCCGGGGCGGCGGCGGACTTTGACCCGCCTGCCCGGCCGGACCGTCTGGCCCTGCTGGAGGCGCTTTCTCCCCTGCTGGCCTCCTGTGGCCGGACCCTGTATGTTCCGGAGCACTGCCCCGTCGCCGGGGCGACGATACTGCTGTGCACCGCCCTGTCCGGCGGCACGCTGGAGGGCCGGCTGACCCAGGCGGTGGACCAATACGGGGCGGAGCACCTGGCCCTGGACCTGCAGCGGCTGGCCATGGACTTCCCCCTCCCCTGCCCCGGGGGCCAGGGCACGCCCCTGACCCGGTCCCAGCTGGCCGCCCTGGCGGCAGGCCGCTCCACCTTCTATTCCGACGCCCTGTGCGCCCGGTATTTCACCCTGACCCGGCAGGGGCAGACCCACTTCGTCCTCTTTGACGACGCCCGGACCCTCCGGCGGAAGCTGGACCTGGCCCGTCAGCTGGGCATCCGGGACGCCCTGGTGATGCTGCCGGAGGTGGAGGACCTTCTGGAGCCGCTGTTCGCCGGGGAAAGATAAAATCCCTCCGTTTCGATACATCGTACCCAAACGGAAGGATTCCCTTTTTATAAGCCGCGCACGGTTATTGCCGCTCCAGCACATGTACGCTCACCGGAAAGCTTTCATTTCCGGGCATTACGCCTGTCACCATCCGGACCGTGGTAAATCCGAATTTGGCATACAGAGCCAGAGCCGGTTCATTCCCGTCCAGAACTTCGATCTCCGCGTCATCCTGCACTCTCTCCAGCGCAAAACGCATCAGCTCTGACCCGACTCCCTGCCGGGCGCAGCTTCGGTCCACATAAAGCCATGCCAGCTCCGTGTCCGAAAATGCTATGAAGCCCACCACCAGTCCCTTATCCTCGGCCACATAGACCTGATATTCAAACAAGCCCTCTCTTTCCGCGGCGATGGACAGCGGCAGAAAGGCCGCCGGTAGGCCGGCATACTCCAGCTCACTTTTCCGGGCCGGATCGTGGACCTGACACAGGCGCTCAAAATCTTTTTCCTCATATTTCCGGATGTTCAGCTGCAATGACATTTTATACCTCCGGCTTCGCAGATGCACCGGCATGCCGGGCCGCCTGTCAGAATAACTCCCCCCCAAAAGGAGCGTTGTCCCTTGAATCGGTAAAAAGCGTGCTGAACACAACGTCCAGCACGCTTTTTGAGACGATTAATAATATCTCTTGTTTCTGTTCTTGCGGGCAGCCTCGGACTTCTTGCGGCGCTTGACGCTGGGGCTTTCGTAGCACTCTCTTCTCCGCACTTCAGCCAGGACGCCTGCCTTGGCGCAGCTTCTCTTGAAACGCTTCAGAGCGCTGTCCAGGGACTCGCCTTCCTTGACGTGGACTTCGGACATCTATTTTCCCTCCCTCCGATGTATCCGGCTCGATCCAGGATACTCTTTAAGAGCCATTGGACATGACTTTAACAATAGCATTATACTGTGTAGACCCTGCCTTGTCAAGCCGTTTTCCAACATTTTTTACGATTCCGATTATTTCGCAGGCTTGACGATTAGGTTCATGAGCTTGTCCTTCACCAGGATGGTCTTGACCACGGTCATGCCCTCGGTGGCCTTTCTGACCTTGTCCAGCTCCATGGCGGCGGCCATGACGGTCTCCTGGCCGCTGCCGGCGGGGACGGTGACGGCGCCCTTGAGCTTGCCGTTGACCTGAATAGCCATGTCCACATGGGTGTCCACGGTCTTGCCCTCGTCATAGACGGGCCAGGGCATCTGCATGGCCATCCTGCCGGTCTTTCCGGCATAGCCGGTAAGCTCCCACATTTCCTCCACCATGTGGGGCGCAAACGGGGACAGCAGAAGCATCAGCTGCTCCAGGTCGCCACGGGTCAGGCCGGAGGAATAGAACTCGTTGACCATGGCCATCAGGGCGGCAATGGCGGTGTTCATCTTCAGGTCGTCGATATCGGCGGTGACCTTCTTGATAGTCTTGTGGATCAGGGCCTCGTTCTTTTCGGAAATTTCGTCGCTGTCCTGGGCCAGGTCCATCAGGTTCCAGCAGCGGTCCAGGAAACGCTTGGAGCCCTTCACGGCCTCGTTGGACCAGGTGACAGCCTTTTCAAAGTCGCCGATGAACATGATATGCAGGCGCATGGTGTCCGCGCCGTACTGGGCCACGATGTCGTTGGGGTTGACCACATTGCCCCGGGACTTGGACATTTTCTCGCCGCCCTCGCCCAGGATCATGCCGTGGCTGGTGCGCTTGGCATAGGGCTCCTTGGTGGGCACCACGCCGATGTCATACAGGAACTTGTGCCAGAACCGGGAGTACAGCAGGTGCAGGGTGGTGTGCTCCATGCCGCCGTTGTACCAATCCACGGGGCTCCAGTATTCCAGGGCCTCCTTGCTGGCCAGGGCCTTGTCGTTGTGGGGGTCCATATACCGCAGGAAGTACCAGCTGGAGCCGGCCCACTGGGGCATGGTATCGGTCTCCCGCTTGGCGGGGCCGCCACAGCAGGGGCAGGTGGTGTTGACCCAGTCGGTCATCTTGCTCAGGGGGCTTTCACCGTCGTCGGTGGGCTCATAGCTCTCCACCTGGGGCAGCACCAGCGGCAGCTGCTCCTCCGGCAGGGCCACCCAGCCGCACTTGTCGCAGTGGACCAGGGGGATGGGCTCACCCCAGTACCGCTGGCGGGAGAACACCCAGTCGCGGAGCTTATAGTTGACCTTTTCCTTGCCGAAGCCCTGCTCCACCACATACTTCTTCATGGCGGGGATGGCTTCCTTCACGGTCATGCCGTTGAGGAACCCGGAGTTCACCATCACGGCGCTGTCGTCCTTGGCCACAAAGGCCTCCTTGGTGACGTCGCCGCCCTTGACCACCTCGATGATGGGCAGGCCGAACTTCGTGGCAAACTCCCAGTCGCGCTGGTCGTGGCCGGGAACGCCCATGACGATGCCGGTGCCGTAGCCCATCAGGACATAGTCGGACACGAACAGGGGCAGGGGCTTGTGGGTCACGGGGTTGATGGCCTCGATGCCCTCCAGCCGGACGCCGGTCTTTTCCTTGTTCAGCTCGCCCCGCTCAAAATCGGACTTATGGGCGGCTTCCTCCTGATAGGCGGCCACGGCGTCCCAATTCTTAATCTTGGGCTGCCACTCCTTCAGCAGGGGGTGCTCCGGGGAGATAACCATATAGGTGGTGCCGAACAGGGTATCGGCCCGGGTGGTGTACACCGTGACCTGGTCGCCCACGTTGGTGTCGAAGGTGATCTCCGCGCCGGTGGAGCGGCCGATCCAGTTGCGCTGCTGGATCTTCACCCGCTCGATGAAGTCCACGTCCTCCAGATCGTCCAGCAGGCGCTGGGCATAGGCAGTGATCTTCAGCATCCACTGGCTCTTTTCCTTGCGGATGACCTCGCTGCCGCAGCGCTCGCACACGCCGTTGACAACTTCCTCGTTGGCCAGCACGCACTTGCAGCTGGTGCACCAGTTCACGGGCATGGTGGTCTTATAGGCCAGGCCCTTCTTGAACATCTGCAGGAAGATCCACTGGGTCCACTTATAATAGTTGGGATCCGTGGTGTCCACCACCCGGTCCCAGTCGAAGCCGTAGCCCAGCATTTTCAGCTGGCTGGTGAAGTTGGCGATGTTCTGCTTGGTGACGATGGCCGGGTGGATGTGGTTCTTGATGGCGTAGTTCTCCGTGGGCAGGCCGAAGGCGTCAAACCCGATGGGGAACAGGACGTTGTAGCCCTCCATGCGCTTTTTCCGGGTGACGATGTCCATGGCGGTAAAGGGCCGGGGATGACCCACGTGCAGGCCCTGACCGGAGGGATAGGGGAACTCGATGAGCCCGTAGAACTTGGGGCGCTTGTCCCCGGTGACGGCGGCATAGGGCTTGGTCTCCTCCCACCGCTTCTGCCACTTTTTCTCAATGGCGGCAAAATCGTACTTCATATGCTTTTCTCCTTCTGATGATAAATATGACAAAAAAAATCCCCCGACCGCATAACACGGTCAGGGGCGAAATCACTCGCTGTACCACCCTGCTTCCGCGGAGTCTTACACTTCGCGCTCGGGGCGCCTGTAACGGGGCGCGATCGTCCCGCCCTGTTCAGGCGGGAAACTCCGGGGCCAGTACAACGGAGCGCCTCCGCCGGCTCGCACCAGCCGCCGGCTCTCTTCAGGGGGACCTGCTCCGTCTTTTTCCCTTCGCAGTCTTTTGCGAAAATCAAGGATATTGTACCCGCTCTGCCAGGGTTTGTCAACCCCGGTTTTCCGGGAAAATTCCCCTCTCCGGCGGCAAAAATGTTGACGAAGCAGCCGCCAGCGCTTATAATAAGGAAAAATACCCGGCGCTTTCCCCCTTTGAAGCGCCGCAGAAGGAGCGTTATATGAAACAGATCATCCTCACCGGCGACCGGCCCACCGGCCGCCTGCACGTGGGCCACTATGTGGGCTCCCTGAAGGAGCGCGTGGCCCTTCAGAACTCCGGCAAGTTCGACGAGATCTATATCATGATCGCCGACGCCCAGGCCCTTACCGACAACGCCGAGCACCCGGAAAAAGTCCGCCAGAACATCATGAACGTGGCTCTGGACTATCTGGCCTGCGGCCTGGACCCGGAGAAATCCACCCTGTTCATCCAGTCCATGATCCCGGAGCTGACGGAGCTGACCTTCTATTATATGAACCTGGTCACCGTGTCCCGGGTCCAGCGCAACCCCACCGTCAAGGCGGAGATTCAGATGCGCAACTTTGAGGCCAGCATCCCCGTGGGCTTCTTCTGCTATCCCATCAGCCAGGCGGCGGACATCACCGCCTTCCGGGCCACCGTCGTCCCCGTGGGCGAGGATCAGCTGCCTATGCTGGAGCAGTGCAAGGAGATCGTCCACAAGTTCAACGCCGTCTATGGCGACACCCTGGTGGACCCCCAGATCATCCTGCCCAAGAACCAGGCGTGTCTGCGCCTGCCGGGTATCGACGGCAAGGCCAAGATGAGCAAGTCCCTGGGCAACTGCATCTATCTGTCCGACAGTCCCGAGGATATCCGCACCAAGGTCATGTCCATGTTCACCGACCCCACCCACCTGCGCCGGGAGGACCCCGGCCACACCGAGGGGAACCCCGTCTTCATCTATCTGGACGCCTTCTGCCGCCCAGAGTATTTCCCGGAGTTCCTGCCGGAATACAGCGGGCTGGATGAGCTGAAGGCCCACTATCAGCGGGGCGGCCTGGGGGATGTGAAGGTCAAGAAGTTCCTGAACAATGTCCTCCAGGCGGAGCTGGCCCCCATCCGCCAGCGCCGGGAGGATTGGGAGAAGCGTCTGCCCGACGTGTATGAGATCCTCCGCGTCGGCAGCGAGACGGCCCGCCGCACTGCCGCCGCCACCCTTCGGGATGTGCGTCACGCCATGCGCATCGACTACTTTGAGGACAGCAACCTCCTGCGCAAGGACTGATTTAATCCCAAAAAAAGCGTGCTGCCTGCGGGCAGCACGCTTTTTTACGCTCCGGGGCCCTTGACAATATCGCGTAGCGATATTATAATGGTAGTATACAATATCGCGGCGCGATATTAACCGGAAAACGCTGGAAGGAGGTGGAGCGCCGCCATGAAGGAGCGGGGGACTCTGACTGAGTCCATGTTCTATGTGCTGATGTCCTTTTTGCGGGGACAGATGTGCGGCATCGAGATCACGGAGTTTGTGGAGCGGAAAACTAACGGCCGGGTGCGGCTGGGCCCCGGGACCCTGTACACCCTGCTGGGGAAGTTCCAGGAGGAGGGCCTGATCCAGGAGACGGAGATTCAGGGCCGCAAGCGCAGCTATCAGATCACGGACGCGGGCCGGGCCGCCTTCCGGGAGGAGCTGGCGCGGCTGAGGGCCTGCGTGGAGGACGGAGAGGAGGAGAGCGCATGGACCGAGCAAGAAAAGTGAGGAAAATACTTCCGGTATCCCCCTGTGACATCCGGGGGCTGGAGGCCTGGCTGGAGGAGCAGGCCAACGCCGGGCTGTTTCCGGTGTCCATCGGCAGCTGGGCGGTCTTTACCACCGACGGCGTGCCCGGCACCAGGTTCCGCCTGGAGCCCTATGACCGGGGCAGGACGGCTCCCACGGAGGAGCAGCGGGAGCTGTATCGGAGGGCGGGTTGGTCGTATGCCCTGAACGTGGCCCCCGCCGGGTGCTGGCTGTTTTACACGGCGGACCCCGCCGCCGTGGAGCTGTACTCCGACCACGAAAGCCGGGGCCTTTCCCTGGAGCGGCTGGAGCGGGCCGCGCGCCGGGCCTGGCGGAGCAGTCTGCTGCTGGGGGTGGTCCTGGCCGCCGTATCCGTGTGGTTGTTGCTGTTCTGGAGCGGCGGCATGGCGGCCCGGGGCGGTCTGCCGCTGGTGTGGCTGCGGGTATTTGACCCGACGTTTCTGGTGCTGCTGCTGTGTCAGGGGGTGGCATTCGGCAGAAGCTTCCGGAACGCAGGACTGCTGCGCCGGGCCTGTCAGGCCCTGCGACAGGGGATGGATATGCCGCCCTCCGCCGGACCCAGCAGAAGGATCGTGTGGGAAAATATGATCTCCCTGGCGGCGGTTTTCCTGCTGGCACTGCTGCTGGCGGGACAGTGGATGGAGCGCCGGGGCGTCCCCCTGGAGGACTTCCGGCAGCCCTATGTGGAGCTGCAGGAGCTGGAGAGCACCCCGGTGGTCCTGTTTGACCCATCCTCCGGACACGATTCCCGGGCTTACAGGGAGCATTCCCTGCTGGCCCCGGCCTGGTATTCCGTCACCCAGCAAGCCCGCAGCCCGGAAAACGGCGCAAGCTGCTACGCGCCCCAGCTGGAGGCCATGTATTTCCGCCTGCTGCTGCCCTCCATGGCCCGGTCCGTGGCCCAGGCCCAGATGGAGCAGTACCGGCTGGTGAATCTGTCCTGGAGCTATGAGACCCTGGAGCATCCGGGGCTGGACTTTGTGCTTCTGGCCCGGGAGCCGGAGGGCCTCTGGCAGATGGCGGCCCTGGGCCGGGGCGGCCAGGTGGCCGTATACATTTACTGCGGCCAGGAGCAGCTGCGGGATCATCTGGACCTTCTGTCGTCCTGGAGGCGGTAAGACGGCGCAAAAAATCCTGTCCCCACAGGGACAGGATTTTTTATGGCATTTTACGCATCGATTCCCCGGCTGGTGAGGTACTTCTTCACCATCAGGGCTACCTTGAAGGTGATGGCGTCGTCAAACTCCCGCAGGTCCAGCCCCGTGAGCTTCTTGATCTTCTCCAGCCGGTACACCAGGGTGTTCCGGTGGACAAACAGCTTCCGGGCAGTCTCGGACACGTTCAGGTTGTTCTCGAAGAACTTGTAGATGGTGAACAGCGTCTCCTGATCCAGAGCGTCGATGGGGTTCTTTTTGAAAACCTCCTGCAGGAACATCTCGCACAGGGTGGTGGGCAGCTGATAGATCAGGCGGCCGATACCCAGGTTCTCATAGTTGATGACATAGCGCTCGGTGTCGAACACCTTGCCCACCTCAATGGCGATCTGGGCCTCCTTATACGCCTTGGCCAGATCCCGCAGATGCAGTGCCAGGGTGCCGATGCCCACGAACACCACGCTCTCGCCGTCTACCCGCAGGGCCTCCTCAATAGAAGCGGCCACCTTTTCCAGGTCCTTGCCGCAGGAGTTCTCGGGCATCTGGTGGATCAGGGCCACGTCGTCATCGCCCACGCTGAGGACAAAGTCGTTCTGCCGGTCCGGGAACATATTCTGCACCACGTCCACGGGAATGGCCTCGGACCGATCGTCCACCGGGCGGATGACAAACACGCCCCGGGGCACCTCCGCCGCCACATGCAGCTCCTTGGCCCGCATGTAGATATCGCTGATCAGGATATTATCCGAGATGATGTTCTTAATAAAGGAGCCCTTATCGTGCTTTTCCTCATAATAGACCTTGGCGGCGTTCAGGGCCACGCAGGCCATGGAGCACACGGTGCGTCCCACGCTGTCGTCGCCGCTGGTGAAAACCGCATAGTCAAAGTGGGTGCCCCAGCCGGGCATGGCCTTGAAGGTCTTGCCCTCCATGGTCACGCAGTTGCCCTCCGCCGCGGCGATAGGCTCCACATATTTGGTCCACTTCTTGCCGATACCGGTGAGCTCGCTGCATGCGATCACCGTGCCCTCGGAGTCGATAACGCCGATGGTGCGGTCCGTGGTCTCCTTGAATTGCAGCACAACATTTTGAAAAATTCTTCCAGACATTCTTGTTCCTCCCGCCGATGATTTGGGCTGTGGGTATTTTGTGCAAACTGTCAGGCCGTTACCCCTATTATATCGTCAGAATCACGGATTTGCAAGTATTTTTTTATCTTTTCTACAAATTTCCTGGAAATTTTTTTGCAGTTATGTCGATAAACGCCTCTACCGGCAGTCCGCAAGAGCTTTTTTCTCCTCCGCCGTCAGCATCCGGAAGGCCCCGGGGGCCAGCTCCGGGTCCAGCCGCAGGGGACCCATGGACAGCCGCTTCAGGTACGTCACCGGCTTTCCCCGGGCCGCCAGCATCCGCTTCACCTGGTGGAACTTCCCCTCCCGCAGGGTCACCAGGCACTCCCCCGACGACAAAATCTCCAGCCCGGCGGGCAGGCACTCCAGTCCATCCCCCAGGGTCATTCCGGCGGCGAAGGCCGCAGCATCGGCAGGCTCCAGCGCCCCCTCCACCCGGGCATAGTACACCTTGTCCACGTGAGACCTGGGAGCCAGCAGCCGGTGGGCCAGGAGTCCATCGTTGGTCAGCAGCAGCAGGCCCTCCGTGTCCTTATCCAGCCGCCCCACCGGCGACAGGCCCCGCCGCCGCAGCTCCCCGGGCAGCAGGTCCAGCACCGTCTGCTGTTGGGTGTCCTCGGTGGCGGACAGCACCCCGGCGGGCTTGTGCAGCATCACATAGGCGAACCGCTCCGTCTCCACCGGCTGGCCGTCCACGGTGATGGCGGCCGCCTCCGGGTCCACCTTCTCCTCCGCCGTCCGGGCGGTCTGTCCGTCCACCCGCACCCGGCCCTGGCGCACCAGCTCCTTTACCTCCCGCCGGGACCACCGTCCGGTCCCGGCCAGGATTTTGTCCAGCCGCTCCATATCTGCACCTCCTGCAATTTCTTCCGTAAGCATAGCATAGTTTTGGGCAAAATGGAATAAGAAATGTACGAGGTGATGGTATGGTGGTATTCATGAAGCGGCGGCAGCTGGCAGCCGCCGCCCTGGGGGTCCTGGCGGCCCTGACGCTACTGTTTGTGATTCCCGGTTGTCAGCGGGACAGCGGCGGGACGGAGCCGGTACAGGCCGCCGACAATGCCGCCCGGGTGGCCTATCTGGAGAGCCTGGGCTGGCAGGTGACGCCGGAGCCTCTGGAGACGCTGAGTCTCCTGCTGCCGGAGGACCTGTCTGCCCATGCGGAATATGCGGCCCTGCAAAAGGGACTGGGCCTGCCCTTTGACCGGTGCAGCGGCAAAACCGTTACCCGGTATACCTATACGGTGCTGAACTATCCCGATGCTCCCCAGGGGGTCCAGGCAAACCTGTTTGTCTGCGGCGACCAGGTCATAGCCGGGGACATCACATCCCTGGGAGAAAACAGCTTCCGCCGCAGCCTGGAATTTCCCCAATGAAAAAGCCTCCCCGGCGGCGCAGCCGTTGCGCCGTCCGGGGAATTGTGCTATACGAGGAGATACTCCCATGGACATCACGCAATTTGTCATGGCCTACGGCGTGGAGCAGGACCGCCTATCCCCGCCTGCCGCTGACGGCGGAAAACGCCGCCGCCATCCCCTGCCGCCAGGTGCTGGGAGCCTACTCCGTGTCCTTCACCCGGCAGGATTGAATTCCCCGCCCGCCGGTGGGTTTTTTCACTTGCAGCCGCCGCCGCTTCGTGGTATAATGTACTGTATTATAGGACGGATAGGTAGTATTTTACGAGAGGAGCATCTGTTAATGCGCGTCATCGACCTGGAAAACATCAATTACGCCATGCGCAACGAGACGCAGTTCGTTTTGCGCTGCGAGGAAGTATTTCACGACAAGATCAGCGCCGCTGCGGCGGCGATCCTGTCCAATCGCCAGGAAAAGCCTGTGGTTGCCCTGACGGGTCCCTCCGGCTCCGGCAAGACCACCACCGCCATGCGGCTTCAGGAATACCTGCAGAATCTGGGAGTCAAGGTGTGCCTGCTGAGCATGGACAATTTCTTCCTGCCGCTGGACAAGCGTCCGCCCGAGGCCACAGACTGGGAGTCTCCCTACTGCGTGGACGTGGACACCCTGCTGACCTGCATCTCCCAGCTGCTGGACGGGATGGAGGCCGATATCCCCTGGTACGACTTCAAAAACGGCGTCACCGGCGGCTATAAGAAGATGCAGGGCGAAAAGGACTGCATCGTCATCGCCGAGGGCATTCACATGCTCAATCCCCTGATCTTCGACAAGCTCCGGGGCATCGCCAACGGCGTGTATGTGGCCCCCCGGACCCGCATCATCACCAACGACGACAGAATCGTCCGCCCCGAGCAGCTGCGGGTGGCCCGCCGCCTGATCCGGGACTATAACACCCGGGGCCACTCCCTGCAGGAAACCGTGGAGCGGGCCGAAAGCGTGGACCGGGGTGAGATCAACTACATCATGCCCCACAAGGGCAACGCCGCCATTCATATCGACACCTTCCACGATTACGAGCCCTGCATCCTGGCCAAATACCTCAACGAAATTCCCCAGTTCCGCCAGGAGCTGACGCCGGAATATCTGGAAAAGCACGGCCTGACAGACCTGATGAAGGTGGTGGGCGGCGTTCCTCCGCTACACACCCACTATGTTCCCCGCAACTCCATCGTCCGCGAGTTCGTGGGCGGCAGCTGCTATGAGTATTAAACCTGTCACCTTTTGATCCTTTGAAAGGAGTGGAAATATCATGAAAATCATCACCATCAGCCGTGAATTCGGCTCCGGCGGCCGCGAGCTGGGCAAGCGCCTGGCCGAGGAGCTGGGCATCCATTGCTACGATCACGAGATCATCGAGCTCATCGCCAAGGAGCACGGCTTCGATGAGCGGTATGTGGCCAACATCTCTGAAAAGTGCATCGAGGCCGCCTACCCCACGACCATCGGCCACCGTTTCGCCATGCCCCCGGTGCAGATCATGGACCAGGGCTTCCAGGTAGCCGCCGCCCAGCAGCAGATCATTGAGAACTTCGCCAAGCAGGGGGACTGCGTCATCGTGGGCCGCTGCGCCGACGTGATCCTGAAGGACTATCATCCCCTGAACCTGTTCGTCTATGCCGACGCCGAGTCCAAGATCCAGCGCTGCATCGACCGGGCCCCGGAGGGGGAGCACCTGTCCCGCAATGACATTGCCCGCCGCATGAAGCAGGTGGACAAGAACCGCGCCCAGTACCGTCAGATGTTCGCCGACAACAAGTGGGGCGCCAAGGAGACATACCATCTGTGCGTCAACACCTCCGGCCACGAGATCAAGGATCTGATCCCCGGCCTGGCCGCCTTCGTCCGCTGCTGGTTCGGCGAAAAGTAAATTGTTTCGGATAAAAATCCCTCCGGTGTAAGCCGGAGGGATTTTTCCCGTTTATTCCACCATTTCCAGAATGCGTCCATAGATCCGCCGGGACAGCGGCAGGGCCTCGTCCAGCAGGATCTGTCCCCGGGTGCGATACTGGGCGGCAAAGGCCACGTCCCGGATGCTGCCCAGGTTGATGAGGACGTTGAGCCATGCCCCCTGGATGGCGCACCCCAGGTGCAGGGCCGCGCAGCCCAGGTCGCTGGCCGCATTGGCGTTGGACCGGTCCACCAGCCCCTCCGTCAGGCGCAGCGCCTCCAGCGACAGCTCCATCATCTCAAAGGGGGTCCTGGTGCAGCCCTGCAGGGCCTGCTGCATGGCCTGCGACCGGGCGGCCTTCTCCTCATCGGTGCCCTTGGGCATAGCGAACACGGCAGACACGGCGTTGAAGGCCTCCGTGTCCCGCTGCATCACGTCCAGGAACCGGTGCTCCAGGTCCCGGGCCTTTTCCAGGGTCTCCCGTGCCAGGCCATCGAATTCGGCGTACTTCTTTTTGCCCACGGTCAAAGACCCCACCATGGCGGTCAGGGCTGCGCCCAGGGCCCCGGCCAGTGCCGCGGCAGACCCGCCGCCGGGAGCCGGTGCGTCGGAGCCCAGCAGGTCCGCAAAGCCCCGTACCGTCAGTTCAGAAAGCTGCATGACGTCCTCCTTATTCCATACCCACCAGGTGATACTCCATCACCTGCTTATGGCAGTCAAAATTCTCCAGCTTCAGGTAGTATTCCGCGCAGTCCACCAGAGCCTTGGCCGGGGTCAGGCCCACCAGCTCCGTGCCGATAATGCGCACGCCCCACCGGTCCGCCAGAGCCCGGATCATCTCATAGGCGTAATACAGCGGCGTCCCCTCATAGTTCACCATATTCATGGACACCTGGGCCACGTTCCGATCCTCCAGCAGCAGGCCGATGGCCTTGCAGTATTTGAACCCGCCGGAGGAGCCGCGGATGGCCTTGGCGATGGACTTTGCGATCTCCACGTTGTCCGTGTCCAGGTTCACGTTGAAGGCCACCAGCGGCATCCGTGCGCCGATGGCGATGATTCCGGCGGTGGGGTGGACCTTCCTTTCGCCGAAATCCGGGGCCCACTCCGGCTGCTGGAGCTTCTCGGGCATCCCCTCGAACTGTCCCTTGCGGATCTTGGCCAGGTTCACCCGATCCGGAGACGTGGCGGAGTCCTCATACAGGAAGCTGGGGATCCGCAGCTCGTCCCAGATACGCCCCGCCACCTGCTTGGACAGCTCCACGCACTCCTGCACAGTCATGCCCATGGTGGGCACAAAGGGGATCACGTCCGTGGCCCCCATCCGGGGATGGGCGCCCTGATGCTTCGTCAGGTCGATGACCTCCATGGCCCGCTTGGCCAGCCGGAAGGCTGCCTCGCCGATGCCCTCCGGGGACCCCACCAGTGTGAACACGCACCGGTTATGGGTGCCGTCGGACTGCACGTCCAGCACCGTACACCCGGGAACGGCCTTGGCCGTATCCACCAGGGCGTTGAAGGCCGCCTCATCCCGCTCCCGGCTGACGCTGAAATTGGGGATGCACTCCACAAGCTTCATCATATTATTTTTCCTCCCTGTCCTCTGTGCTCTGATTCGTTATTTCAGCTCTCCGCAGACGGCCTCCGCCGCCTGGGACAGCGCGTGCTCCTTTACCAGCTCCTCCGCCCGGACCATCAGCGGGTGCATGACCACGTCCTCCTCGATGGGGGGGATCACGGTCCGGATGCGGTCGTACACGGCCCGGGTGGCGGGCGACAGCTTGTCCTCATCCCGCAGCCACAGAGCCTGTGCCCCGGCGAACAGCTCAATGGCCAGCACCTTCTGGCTGTTGTCCAGGATCATCAGCGCTTTCCGGGCGGCGGTGGTGCCCATGCTGACATGATCCTCCTGGTTGGCCGATGACGGGATGGAGTCCACCGATGCCGGATGGGCGTATACCTTGCTCTCCGACACCATGGAGGCCGCCGCGTACTGGGCGATCATGAAGCCGGAGTGTACGCCGCCGTGTCTGGTCAGGAAGGCCGGCAGCCCCTCGGACAGGGCCGGATTCACCAGCCGCTCCAGCCGCCGCTCAGATACATTGGCAAATTCTGCCACCGCGATGCCCAGGAAATCCATGGCCAGCGCCATGGGCTGCCCGTGGAAATTGCCGCCGGAGATGACCTCGTCCTCCTCCGGAAAGATCAGGGGATTGTCGGTAACGGCGTTGATCTCCCGGCTTACCGCGTCCCACACATAGCCGATGGCGTCCCGGCTGGCCCCGTGGATCTGAGGGGTGCAGCGAATGGCGTAGGCATCCTGGACCTTGTCCGGGTTCAGGGCGAAGGACAGCCGGCTGCCCTCCAGCAGGCGGCGCAGGTTCTCCGCCGCGGTGATCTGCCCCGGCTGCCCCCGCAGGGCGTGTACCTTGGGGTCAAAGGCCTTCCGGATGCCGTGCAGGGCCTGGCAGGTCATGGCGGCGGCGATGTCCGCCGTTTTGGCCAGGTCCCGGGCGTCATACACCGCCTGGCAGGCGATGGCCGTCATGATCTGGGTGCCGTTGATAAGGGCCAAACCCTCCTTGGCGGCCAGCTGGATGGTCTCGATGCCGGCGGCAGCCATAGCCTCCCGGCCCGGCAGCACCCGGCCCTGATACTCTGCCTCTCCCTCGCCCAGCATCACCAGCACCATGTGGGCCAGGGGGGCCAGGTCGCCGCTGGCGCCCAGGGAGCCCTTCTCCGGGATAATGGGATGGACGCCCCGGTTCAGCATAGCCAGCAGCGTCTCCATGGTGGACAGACGAATGCCGGAATTGCCCCGGGACAGGGCGTTCAGCCGCAGCAGCATCGCCGCCCGCACCACCCGGGCGGGCAGCGGCCGGCCCATGCCGCAGGCGTGGGAAATGATAAGGTTTCGCTGCAGCTCGGCGGTCTCCTCCTCCGGCACGAACACCGTGGAGAATTTGCCGAACCCCGTGGTCAGGCCGTATACCACGGCCTTGTCCGCCAGCTTCCGGTCCACATAGGCCCGGGCGGCGTTGATGCGCTCCACCGCCTCCGGGGCGATGGCCACCGTCTCCCCTTCCCGGGAGACGGCGATGACCTGTTCAATGGTCAGGTCGTGTCCGTTGATATAAATCATGGTGTTTCCTCCTGTTGTTCCGTTACCCCCACAAGCCGTCCCTTTTTCATCACCGTGTGCACCAGGTTGCTGCCGAAGCGATAGCATACATAATCCAAATCCGGCGCGTCCCACAGCAGCAGGTCCGCCTGCTTGCCGGGCTCCAGGGAGCCGATGCGGTCCGCCCGCCCGATGGCGGCGGCGCCATTCAGCGTCACCGCCGTCAGCACCTCCTCCGGGGTCATGCGATATTTCAGGCACGCAATGTTCATAGCCAGCTGCAAGCTGCTGCCGGGGCAGGAGCCGGGATTGAAATCCGTGGCCACCGCCACCGGGACTCCCGCATTCACCATGTCCCGAACCGGGGCATAGTCCGCCCCCAGATAGAAGCTGGTGGCCGGCAGGCAGCAGGCCACGGTGCCCCCCCGGGCCAGACTCCGGATGCCCTCCGGCGGGCAGACGATCAGATGCTCCGCACTGACCGCGCCCATTTCTCCCGCCAGCTGCGAGCCGCCGATGGCGTCGATCTCGTCGGCGTGGACCTTAGGCCGCAGCCCGTGGCGCAGTCCGGCCTCCAGAATGGTCCGGGACTCCTCCGCCGTAAACACACCCGTCTCGCAGAACACATCGCAGAACTCCGCCAGCCCCTCCCGGGCCGCCCGGGGGATCATCTCCTGGCACAGCAGGCGGATGTATGCCTCCCGCCGTCCCCGGTATTCCTCCGGCAGGGCGTGGGCCCCCATAAATGTGGCCGCCAGCTCCACCGGCTGCGTTTCCTTCAGCCGCCGGATCACCCGCAGCTGCTTCATCTCCTGCTCCGGGTCCAGGCCGTATCCGCTTTTCGCCTCGCAGGTGGTAACACCCATCCGCAGCATCTCCGCCAGAGCTTCCGCCGCCTTCTGCGCCAGCTGCTCCTCTGCAGCCGCCCGGGTGGCCCGAACGGTGGAGAGAATGCCGCCGCCCTGGGCCAGAATATCCAGATACGGCACGCCGCGGAGCTTCTGCCCCAGCTCATTCTGCCGCCACCCGCCGAAGATCAGGTGTGTATGGGCGTCCACCAGTCCCGGGGTCACCAGCCGTCCCCCGGCGTCGATGACCCGGTCGCCCTCCGCCGGAGCAGGGGTCCCCTGCCCCACGGCGGCAATGGTCTCGCCGCATAGCTCCACCCAGGCCTTCCGCAGCAGCGTCACGTCTCCCTGCTGCGTGCCCCGCCGGGCGGAATGGCCCCGGGGCGTGGCCAGCAGACCGATGTTCGTAATGTAGGTACCCATGGTCCCTCCTTACCGGGCCCCGTGGAGCACGGCGGCAATGATGTCGTCGTCCTCCGGCGCGGCATAGGGCAGGGTGATATGATCCTGCCCCGCATACAGGCGGTTATACTCCATGGCCGTGGTGACGGCGTTGTCGTTCCGGGCCCAACTGCGCCGGGCCACACCCACCATGGTGTCCCAGGGCATACTCATACGCAGGATGGTGTCCACCCGCTCCGAGCCGTCCAGCACCATGCCGAACCCGCCGTTGATGGACTTGCCGATGCCCACGCCGCCGCCGTTGTGCAGGGCGATCAGGCTCATGCCCCGGGCGGCGTTGCCGGCATAGCACTGGGTGGCCATGTCCGCCATGATGTTGGAGCCGTCCTTGATGTTGGAGGTCTCCCGGAAGGGGGAGTCCGTTCCGCCGGTGTCGTGGTGGTCCCGGCCCAGCATCACGGGGCCGATCTCGCCGTTTCGCACCATCTCGTTGAATTTCAGGGCGATGTTCATGCGTCCCATGGCGTCCTGATACAGGATGCGGCACTGGGTGCCCACCACCATGCGGTTGCGCTTGGCGTCCCGGACCCACACATAGTTGTCATAGTCCTGATACCGCCGGTTGTTTTCCAGGATATACGCCGCGGCGGCGGCGTCGGTCTTGTCCAGATCCTCAGGCTTTCCCGACAGGCAGCACCACCGGAAGGGCCCGTAGCCGAAGTCGAACAGGCACGGCCCCAGAATGTCCTCCACATAGGAGGGGAACACGAATCCGTCCAGGTCGTTTTCGCCGTTGCGGCACACTTCCCGCACTCCGGCGTCAAACACGGCCTTCAGGAAGCTGTTGCCGTAGTCGAAGAAATACGTCCCCCGGTCGTGGAATTTGCAGATCATCTCATAATGCCGCCGCAGGGATTTGTCCACCAGCTTCCGGAACTTCTCCGGGTCATGGTCCAGCAGCTCCGTCCGCTGGGCGAAGGTCAGCCCCTGGGGGCAGTACCCGCCGTCATAGGGGACGTGGCAGGAGGTCTGGTCGCTGAGCAGGTCCACGTGCACATCGTTTTTGTACAGGTATTCCAGCAGGTCCACCACGTTGCCGTGATAGGCGATGGCGCAGGGGGTCCGGTCCGCCAGGTGCCGCCGGGCCATGGCCAACGCCTCCTCCAGGCTGTCGGTGCGCTGGCTGACCCACCCCTGGGTATAGCGGGTCTCGATGCGGGAGTCGTCCACCTCCGCGATAATGGACACGGCCCCGGCGATCTCCGCCGCCTTGCCCTGGGCCCCGCTCATGCCGCCCAGGCCTGCCGACACGAACAGCCGCCCGGCCAGGTTCCCGTCGGCGGGAATCCCCAGCTTCAGCCGTCCGGCGTTGAGCAGGGTGTTGAAGGTCCCGTGCACGATGCCCTGGGGCCCGATGTACATCCAGCCGCCTGCCGTCATCTGGCCGTAGTTGGCCACGCCCAGGGCGGCGGCGCGGTTGAAGTTCTTCTGGTCGTCAAAGGCGCCCACCATCAGGCCGTTGGTGATGATGCACCGGGGCGCCAGCTTGTGGCTGTGGAACAGGCCCAGCGGGTGGCCGGACATAACCACCAGCGTCTGCTCATCGGTCATGACCTCCAGATACTTCTTGATGAGCCGGTACTGCATCCAGTTCTGGCACACCTGCCCCGTCTCGCCGTAGGTCACCAGCTCATAGGGGTACAGGGCCACGTCGAAGTCCAGGTTGTTGTCCATCATCACCTGGAAGGCCTTGGCCTCTATGCAGTTGCCCCGATACTGGTCAATGGGCTTGCCGTGAAGCGCGCCCTCCGGCCGGAAGCGATATCCGTAGATCCGGCCATGCTCCTCCAGCTCCCGGGCAAACTCCCTTGCCATCTGCAAATGATGGTCCGGGTGGATGTACCGCAGGGCGTTGCGGATGGCCAGCGCCTTGTCCGCCTCGGACAGATGCGCCTCCCGCCTGGGGGCCCGGCGGATCCCCTCCCGGAAGGTGGGATATGGGGGCAGGTCGTAATCCAATTTCACCGTCATTGCGTTGTCAACATCATAAAATGCCATAAGCTGCCTCCTGTCTTTGTTGAATATTTCCTGATTATCTATTATATTCAATTGCGGCGAATCTGTCAATTCAGCAAAAAGAAGTGATAATTTCATGTTTCATTTGGTGCTTTTCAATAATTTCTCTCCAAAAACCCATCTCAATGTACCGGGACAGCCAAATTCTGAACCCCCAGCGCCCCAGGCTTTACTGCACTGCCTGAATACACACACTTTCGCGGATAAAATTTTTCGTAATCATTTGTTACCGTCTTGTAACGGAATGTACCTTGATTCCCCGGCGGCAGTTCTCTACAATATCAGACAGAATCGTTTATAGGGGGATCGCATCCATGAAAAAAAAGACCATCGCCGCCCTGGCCGCAGGGGGAGCCCTGCTGCTGGCCGCCGTTGTCATCGGCGTGCTGAGCCTGGTCCGGGGCTATTTTATTCTGCTGCCGCCCACCCATATGCAGCTCAACGGCCGGACGGAGGAGCACATCTCCGCCTTCGCCGCCTACACGGACCCCGGGGCCCGGCTGCTGCGGGGCGGCGACCCCACCGACGCCGCCGTCACCGTGGAGGGCAAGGTGAACACCGATGTCCCCGGGGACTATACCCTGACCTATCAGGCGGACTTCCGGGGCCGCAGCTACACCGCAAAGCGCCTGGTCCATGTGGAGGACCGGGAGGCCCCGGAGCTGACCCTCACCGGCCAGGCGGAGGTCACCGTCTCCCGCTATGACCTATTCCAGGACCCGGGAGCCACCGCCCGAGACCGCTGTGACGGCGACCTGACCGCCTCCATCCAGGTAACGGACAAAGCCTCCGGCGACATCCACACCCTGACCTACACCGTCACCGACAAGGCCGGAAACGCCGCCGCCGCCACCCGCCGGGTGACGGTCCGGGACATCGTGGCCCCGGTGATCACCCTGTCCGGCCAGCGGGAGCTGTTCGTTCCCCTGGGCGGCGCCTATCAGGAGCCGGGCTTCACCGCCCAGGACGACGCCGACGGCGATCTGACCGCCTCCGTCACCCGGGCCGGTACGGTGAACACCGCCTCCCCCGGGGTCTATACCCTGACCTATACCGTCTCCGACAAGGCCGGCAACACCGCCACCGCCACCCGTCAGGTGTCGGTGTATGAGAACTCCTCCGGCGGAAGCCCCGTGTACCTGACCTTCGACGACGGCCCCAGCGACCGGGTGACTCCCCGGGTGCTGGACACCCTGAAGGCGTATAACGTCCACGCCACCTTCTTCATCGTCAACTATGGGGAGTCCGGCAAGGCCCTGATCCGCCGGATGATCGATGAGGGCCACACCGTGGCCATCCACGGCAACTCCCACGATTACGCTGCCATTTATAAGAGCGACGAGGCCTTCATGCAGAACATCTACCGTCTGCGGGACCGGCTCCGTTCGGATTTCGGGTATGAGGCCGCCATCATCCGCTTCCCCGGCGGCAGCTCCAACACCGTCAGCCGCCAGTACAGCGTGGGCATCATGAGCCGTCTGGCCCAGCGGGTCCAGGCGGAGGGCTTCACCTATTTTGACTGGAATGTGTCCAGCGGTGACGCCGCCGGTACCCCCGCCTCCTCCGGCCAGATCTATAACAACGTCACCTCCGCCCTGCGCCATGGCCGTAGCAACGTGGTGCTGATGCACGACGCCGGGGCCAAGGGCACCACCGCCGACGCCCTGCCGGATATCATCCGCTACTGCCTGGCCAATGGCTACAGCATCCAGCCCATCACCCCCGCCACCAAGCCCGTCCACCACGGCATCGCCAACTAAATACGCCAGGAGCCCGGCTGTCGATTGATGCACAGCCGGGCTCCTGGACATTCTTCGGCAAAGCTCCCAAAAAAAGCGCTTTCAGTCTGTTAAATCCTCCAAATATGCAATTCCCGCGTAAATGTGCGTTGCAGAACGGATGGTGCGGTGTTTACACTGGTAGAGGAGTGTCAGCTGCTCCATCCAAGAACGGAGGCTTCACCATGAGAAACAGAATCAGGCTTTTTGGGGGGAAGAAAACGGAGATCTTCCATCTGGACATCCAAGTGGGGGCCATCGCCTTCATTCCCGTTCTCAACGTGATCTATTACCTTTTGACCCTGGTCACAGCCAGAGGGCGCAGAATTGCCCTCTTTCTGGAGACCGTCCTTCTGCTGGCCATTGGCAGTCTGCTGATCCGCTTATCAACCGGGTGGCTCCTCAGTGTGCTGTTTGCCCACGTTCTGACGTGCATCGGCATTGGTATCCAGCAGCAGCTGCTGGATGCCTCCCCCGACTCCCGGAAGAAGCTGGGATATGTCATTCTGTTTTCCGCGGTATTTGTGCTGGCCATGCTGGCGATCGCATTTGCAGGCCGGAATGCGCAGAACAAAATGCAGCCGGTCTGCCAGGAGGCCCTGGAGGCTCTGACCCAGCGGGACGCGGAACGCTGGCAGTCCTGCCTCCACCCCACCAAGGCGGCGGATGAGCTGCGGGACATGGACGCCTTTCTGTCTGAGCTGGGTTTCCCCCTGCGCGGCGACTGGCAGCTGGAGCGTATGACGGGCCACGAGACGGAGATATCGGACAAGGACCACTACACCACCGCCGAGTTTCGCGCATCGGCGGATGGCCGGACCTACCGGATCACGGTCACCCACCTGCGCAGCTATGAAGGGTCCGGCATCGTGGACTTCGCGATTCGCCCGGACTGAAATTCCGTTGAAAAATGAATCCGCGCAGTGCACCGGCACATGAAGCCGGAGGATCACTGCAAAAAGCAGCGGCGGCACTTTCGTGCCGCCGCTGCGCTGTTCTTCTTATCGCCGAATATCCAGGTCCGCCGTCACCTGGTAATAGTCGCAGGCGTGGGCGGTATAGCCGGTGACATAGCTGTGGGAGATCATGTTCATCTCCAGGAAGGAGCAGAACACATAGGCGTTGTCGTCCAGAATGGCCTGCTGCAGCCGGACGGCCAGCTCACTCCGGCGGGCGGTGTCGAACTCTCCGGCCAGCCGGCTGACCATTCCGGTCACCTCCGCATTGTCATACCCGCCGAAGTTATAGCTCATCCCCGGCACACAGCAGGAGGTGAAGAAATACTGGGGGTCTCCGGAGGGGGCGGTGACCATGGCGGAGGCGTACACGTCCCAGCTGTTCATGTCCGCCAGGAACTCCCGGCGGTTGGCCGTGCAGTTGATGTCCACCTCCATGCCGATGTCCTTCAGGGTGGCCTGGGCGGACTCCGCCAGCAGGGGAAGCTCCTGGCGGCTGGGATAGGTCAGCCAGCGGACGGTCAGCTTCACGCCGTCCTTCTCCCGGATGCCGTCGCCGTCGGTATCCCGCCACCCGGCGGCCTCCAGCACCTGCCGCGCGTCCTCCGGGTCATAGCTCTCGGTGGTCACGTGCTCGCCGCCGAAGCCGGAAAAGCCGTCCGGGAAAGCGCCGGTGCCCACGACCCCGTGGCCGTCCAGCAGAGCCGTCACAAAGCCCTGCTTGTCAATGCCCATGGCGATGGCCTTGCGGACGGCGGGGTCCTGCATCACGGGGCTGGTCATGTTCATGGAGGCAAAGAAAGCCCGGGAGGTCTGGATGGCCGAGAACTGATAGTCGTCGTTTTCAAAGTTGGGATACGCCTCATAGGCCATGCCGTAGGCCGCGTCGATGTTCCCGGCCTGCAGGGCCGCCGACAGGGTGTCGCCGTCGGAGATGGTGCGGATGGTCAGCTTGTCCAGCTTGGGACTGCCGTTCCAGTAGTTTTCGTTTTTGGTGAGGGTCAGGTGGTCGTCCGTGACCAGCTCCTGCACCACATAGGGGCCGGTACCGGCCACGATGCCCTTCTCAAAGTCGCTGGCGTCCACGTCGATGATGCAGCCGTAGGGGTCCCCCAGATAGTTCATCAGGGCGGGATTGGGCTGACTGGTGACGATGGTCAGAGTCTGGCCCTCCGCCTGCATATCGATGATTTTCGTATCGCCGGGGGCCCGGTCGTGATTTTCCAACAGGTGCTCCAGGCACTGCTTCACCGCCGCCGCATCCATCTTCCGGCCGCTGGAGAAGGTGACGTTGTCCTGCAGAACGATGGTCCAGGTCCGGTCGCCGTCGTTGCTCCAGGACTTGGCCAGCCACGGCTCCAGCTCCATGGAGTCCGTATACCGCACCAGGGTCTCGCCGATGCCGTAGCGGATGCAGGCCCAGCCGTTATAGGTCCGGTGGGGGTCCACGGTCTCCTCCCAGTTTTCGGAGTTGAAGGTGGTATCGCCGATGACCATGGTTTTCTCCCCGGTATCCCGCGCGGTATTCCCGCAGCCGGCCAGAAGCGTCAGCACCAGGCTCAGGGCCGTCAGCAGCAGAAGCGCTCTTTTTCCTCTCATCTCTCTTGTTTCCTTTCTGCTTTTCTATATCACAGCACACTGTCGATCAGGTGCCGGGTATACGCGTGCTGCGGGCGGCAGATCACCTCGTCCGGCGTCCCCTGCTCCACGATTTCGCCCCGGTGCATCACCAGCACCCGGTGGCAGAACTGCTGCACCAGGGAGATGTCGTGGCAGATAAACAGGATGGCCAGGTCCCCCTCCAGGCCGCGCAGCAGGTCCAGGATCTCCTTCTGAACGGTGACGTCCAGGGCCGAGGTGGCCTCGTCGCAGATCAGCACCTTCGGCCCCACGGCCAGGGCCCGGGCGATGGCCGCCCGCTGGCACTGCCCGCCGCTGACCTCATGGGGATAGCGCTGGGCAAACTCCCCCGGCAGGCCGCAGCGCTCCATAAGGCGCACCGCCTCCTGCCGGGCCTCCCGGCGGGACAGGCCGCGCAGGCTCTCCCCCACCCCGTCCCCTAAGGTGCGGCGGGGGTCGAAGGACTCCGCCGGGGTCTGGAACACCATCTGTATCTTCCGGTACACCCGGCGCAGGTCCCGGCCGGTGACGGAGGTGATGTCCTCCCCGTCCAGGAGGATGCGCCCTCCGTCGGCGTCCAGCAGCCGGGTGATGAGGTTGGCCACGGTGGTTTTCCCGCTGCCGCTTTCGCCGATGATCCCCAGGCGCTCCCCGGGCCGCAGGTCGAAGCTGACGCCGTTTACGGCCGTCAGCTTCCCCTGTCCCGGGCGGGAGAAGGTTTTGGTCAGCTCCCGAACAGACAGGATCGGTTCCATTTCACGTCCTCCTCAGCTTCGGCACGGCCTCCAGCAGCCGCCGGGTATAGTCCGCCCGGGGCTTCCGCAGCACCTGCCGGGTCTCTCCGGCTTCCACGATTTCGCCGCGGCGCATTACCAGCACCCGGTCCGCCATGGCGGCCACCAGCCCCAGATTGTGAGACACCAGCACCACGGCCGTTCCGAAGCTCTCCCGCACCAGCAGCAGCTCCTCCAGGACCTGCTTCTGGGCGGACACGTCCAGGGCGGCGGTGGGCTCATCCGCCAGCAGCACCCGGGGCCGCAGCAGCATAGCCGCCGCAATGCCCACCCGCTGCTGCATCCCGCCGGACAGCTCAAAGGGATAGCTATTCAGGATACGGGGGGCGTCCTCCAGGCCCAGCCGGTCCAGCAGCGCCCCGGCCTGCTGCCGGAAGGCCCTCTTATCCATCGGGCCGTGGGCCCGCATCATTTCGCATAGCTGATCTCCCACCCTGCGGACCGGGCAGAAGGAGCTGCCCGCGCTCTGGAAGATCATGCCCAGCTCCGGGCCGTTCAGCCGCCGCCGGGCCCTGGCGGACAGGTCCGGAAGATTCTCCCCCCGATAGAGGATCTTTCCCCCGGTCACCAGGCCCCCGGGGCCCAGCAGGCCCATGGCGGCCCGGAGCAGGGTGGATTTGCCGCAGCCGCTCTCCCCTACCACGCCCAGGATTTCCCCGGCGTGGAGGGTAAAGCTCACGCCGCGCACCGCCCAGACGCCGCCGTAGCACACGTCCGTCTGCCGGTATTCCAAAAGCGCCTCCATGGACTCACCTCCCCCGGTTTTTGGGGTCCGCATAGTCCCGGACGGCGTCCCCCAGCAGATTGAAGATCATCACCGACACGAAAATGGCGATTCCCGGGGAAAAGGTGATCCACGGCGAGGTGGTCATCAGGCTGCGGGTATCGCTCATCATGCTGCCCCACTCGGCGATAGGCGGCCTGGCCCCCAGGCCCAGAAAGCTCAGGGCCGCCAGCTCCATCATCATGGTGCCGATATCCAGCACGGCCGTCACCAGAATGGGGCCCAGGATATTGGGCAGCATATGCCGCAGCAGAAGCCCCGCCGTACCGCTGCCAGAGAGCCGCGCCGCCTGCATCCAGGGGGCCTCCCTCCGGGCCAGGGTCTGGCTGCGGGCCAGCCGGGCATATTTGGGCCAGGACACGGCGGCCAGCGCCAGAATGGCGTTGTGCAGCCCGCCCCCCAGGGCCCCGGCCACCGCCAGGGCGAACACCAGCCCGGGAAAGGCCAGGAATATATCGGACATGCGCATGAGCACCGCGTCCGCCCATCCGCCGAAAAAGCCGCCGCAAAGGCCCACGGCGGTGCCGAGCACGGTGACCGCCGCCACCAGCAGCAGCGTGGAGAAAATGCTGGTGCGGCTCCCCACGATGACCCGGGACAGCATATCCCGGCCATAGCGGTCCGTCCCCAGCAGATGCTCCGCCGAGGGAGGGGCCTTGGCCTGGCTCAGGTCCTGCAAATAGGGGTCATAGGGGGTCAGATACGCGGAAAACGCCGAAAACAGAATCAGCAGCAGGGCCAGGATCCCGAAAATCACCAGCCGGGTCCTGACGCCGCGCCGGATGGATGGCTGTCTCATCCCCGGCTCACCCCCAGTCGGATCCGCGGGTCCAGCGCGTGATATAGAAGGTCCGTGACCAGGTTCACCGCCACATAGATCACGGCCATCCACACCACATAGGCCTGGATCATGGGATAATCCCGCATGGTGATGGCATCCACCGCCAGCTTGCCCACGCCGTCCCACTGGAAAATGCTCTCGATGATGGCCGTGCCCCCCAGCAGACTCCCTACGGACAGGGCCAGCAGGGTGAGGATGGTCAGCATGGCGCACCGGAGCACGCTTCCGCCCAGGATGACCCCCTCCCGGACGCCCCGGGCCCGGGCGCCGGTGACATAGTCCCGGTTCAGCTCCTCCAGCACGGCGGCCCGGACCTGGCGCATATACTTGGCGGACATGGCAATGGCCAGCGTCAGGGTGGGCAGAACGGCGCTGCGCAGGGAGGTCCCCTCCGACAGCACCGGCAGCAGCCTCCACCGGATGGAAAACACCTGCATCAGCAGCAGAGCCACGAAGAAATTGGGCAGGGCATTGCCGATGAAGCTGCAGGATCGCAGGAAATAGTCCGTGAACCGGTCATGGCGCACGGCGGCCAGGATGCCCAGCGGCACCGACAGCAGCACCGTGGCCGCCACGGACAGGGCCGTCAGCAGCAGGGTGGCCGGCAGCTTGGACACGAAGGTGCCGAACACGTCCCGGCCGGACACATAGCTTGTGCCCATGTCGCCGGTCAGCAGCCCCCCCAGCCAGGAGAAATACTGGCTCAGAAACGGCCGGTCCAGTCCCAGCTCCGCCCGCTTGGCGTCGATGATCTCCTGGGACACCGCCCCCTTGTCGCCATACAGCTCGGTGATGGCGTCGCTTCCGGCCAGGCGCATCATGGCGAAGGACAGAAACGTGACGCCCAGCAGCACCGGGATCAGCTGCAGCAGCCGCTTGAGAATGTATCGCCTCATGCCGCCACCTTACTGCGGCAGGGGACACTTCCGGGCCTCCACCAGGAACATGGGGGTGGAGGCGTTGTTGATCCGCTCCTCCCGGGTCCAGACCTGCCGCCAGATCTCGGTGTCCGCCGCCGCCTGCAGCCCCAGGCCCCGCAGGACCCCCAGGTCCCAGCCCGGCCGCATACGGGCCGACAGCGGCACCTGCCGGGCGATGGCCTCCATGGCGGACACGTCCGTTCCCGCCGTCTCGTCCCGGACGTCGGAGGCCCACAGGTTCTCCCGGTCCCGGGCATGGGCCTGCTCCGCCCCCCGGTCCCACAGATAGCGGTACCAGTTGGCGTCGAAGTTCAGCAGCACCCCGCCGGGCTTCAGCACCCGGGACCACTGGCCATAGGCCCGCTCCGGGTCCCGGAGGTTCCAGGTCACGTTCCGGGTGACTACCACGTCGAAGGAGTCCGCCGGAAAGGTCAGCTCCTCGGCGTTCATCTGCCGGAAGCGGATGCACCCGGCCAAAGCCCCGGCGTTGCGCCGGGCCTCCTCCAGCATGGAGGCCGTGTAGTCCACCGCCGTCACCTGATAGCCCAGCTCCGCCAGAATGATGGCAAAAAAGCCCGGCCCGGTGCCCACGTCCAGCACCCGGATCTCATCCGGGCGCTTCCCGGGGTGGTTTCCGGCGATTTTCCCGGCGATCACGCCCCGCCACACGGCCTTCTGATCGGTGGCCAGTTCCTCCCGGTTGACGGCGGAGTAGCCGGAGGCCCGATGGGTCCAGTAGTGGATATTTTCTTCCTCATAGGTGGCAAATGTACGCATGATGTGCTCCTCTCTTTCCGTCAGGGCTTCCGGGCCGCAATGCCGAACATGGGCGCGTGCTCCAGGTCCAGGGGCCCCAGGATCCGCCGCCCCACCCGGGTGTCCACCCGGCAGTCCACAAAGCCGATGCCCTCCAGCACCTCCCGGTCCCAGGCCGGGCGGGCCCGGCCCACGTCCATGGTCAGGGTGATCTCGTCGTTTTCCCGCTGCAGCCGGTCGGTCATGCCCACATGGCCATAGGGGCTGTCCGCCGGCACCCGGCGGTTCTGGGTGCTGCGGCTGCGGACGTTGGCGGCGTAGTCCGCGTCGAAGTTCAGCAGCACCCCGCCGGGCTTCAGCACCCGGAACCACTGGCCATAGGCCCGCTCCGGGTCCGGCAGCGTCCAGGTGAGGTTCCGGCTGATAACGGCATCGAAGCATCCGTCCTCATAGTCCAGAGCCTGAGCGTCCATCTCCCGGAACGTGATGTCAAGCCCCCGCTGGGCCGCCAGGGCCCGGGCCTCCTCCAGCATGGCCGGGGTCAGGTCCACCCCCTCCACCCGGTGTCCGGCCTGGGCCAGCAGCACCGCGAAAAAGCCCGTCCCCGTTCCGACATCCAGAATTTTTAGTTTTCCGTTTTCCGGTAAGTGCTTTTCCAATTCCCGGAACCACTTCCGGCCCATCTCGTCCTCCAATTCGTTTCTCCGGACGGTTCCGAAGTCGTGGGACCGCTGGGTCCAGTAGCGCTGCACTCTCTTTTCCAATTCCGAAATCATGGCCATGCTTCCTTTTCCGATTTCCGTTTGCGGCTATGGTGCGCCGCATTTTTCTATATTGTAACGGCTTCCGTCCCGGTGCGGAAGCCTCCCGGGGGGATAAAATTTCAGGAATTTGAAGCAGCGGGATTGTCCCGCAGCGCCCTGAAATCGGAAAAATGCTGCGGCCAAAAGCCGCAGCATTTTTTCGATTTCAGCACTCCGCCCGCTGAAGGGAGGACGAGAGCACCTCGGCTATCACCGGAATAGACGGCGCCGCGCCGGGACGGGACACGGCGATGGCCGCCGCCCGGGAGGCCAGGTCCAGGCATTCCTCCTCCGGACGGCCCTGGGCCATGCAGGCCACAAAGTAACCGGTGAAGGTGTCCCCGGCAGCGGTGGTGTCCACCGTCCTCGTGCGATAAATCCCCTGCCGGAGCCGCCGCAGGCCGTCGTCATACACGCAGCCCCGGCTGCCCAGGGTCAGCAGCAGACGGCACCGGGGCCATCTCCGCCGCAGGGCATCCAGAATCTCCGTCTCATCGGAGCAGCCCGCCAGGGCCGCGCCCTCGATCTCGTTGAAGATCAGCAGCCACGCCTGGTCCAGAAGAAGGTCCCCGATGTGTTCGTCAATGGGCGAGGGGTTGAACACGATGCGCATCCCCCGCCGGGCCGCCTGCTCCATGATATAGGGCAGGCCGTTGATCTCGTTTTGCAGGATGAGATAGTCCCCGGCCTGAAAGTGCTCCAGCGCCCGGTCTGTCTCCTCATGGGTGATCTCCTGATTGCTGCCGCCAAAAAGCAGAATGCAGTTCTGCCCGGCGGGATCCACCTGAATGACGGCATGGCCGCTGGGACCATCGCCGACGGACACGAAGGCGGTGTCCACGCCGCTGTCCCGCAAGGCATCCGTCAGAACGGCTCCGTCACGGCCGACCCTTCCGGCATGACTGACCGCGCCTCCGGCGCGGGCGGCGGCGATGGACTGATTGAGCCCCTTGCCGCCGCAGTGGACGGTGCGGCTGGCAGAGCTCAGGGTCTCCCCCGCCTGCACAAAATGGGGCACCTGATAGACAAGGTCCAGATTCAGCGAGCCATAGCTGAGAATGCGTGCCATATGCTCCTCCTTATGCCTGCTTCTTCCGTCCGCTGAGCAGCTTGCGCAGCAGGGGCCAGCACAGGGACACCAGAGCCAGCACCAGGAAGAAAATGCAGATGGGACGGGTGAAGAAGATGGACGCGCTTCCCTGGCTCAGCAGCAGGGACCGGCGCAGATTGCTCTCCGCCAGGGGCCCCAGGATCAGCGCCAGCACAATGGGCGCAATGGGGATCTCCAGCTTCAGGAAGAAGTAGCCCACCACGGCGATCAGCAGCATAGCGCCCACGTCGAACATATTGTTCCGCAGGGCATAGGAGCCCAGGATGCACAGCACAAAGATGATGGGGGTCAGGATATAGGGCTTGATCTGGATGACCTTGATAAACAGGCGCACACCCAGCAGGCCCAGCACCAGGAACAGGAAGTTGGCCACCAGCGTGCTGGCGAAAATACGGTTGACGATGTCCATGTGCTCGGTGAACAGCTGCGGTCCGGGCTGCAGGCCCTGCAGCGTCAGGGCGCCGATCAGGACGGCGGCGGTGGCGTCGCCGGGAACGCCCAGGGTCAGCATAGGCACCAGAGCGCCGCTGGTATCGCCGTTGTTTCCGGCCTCCGGGGCGGCGATGCCCTCCACGCAGCCGGTGCCGAATTCCTCGGGATGTCTGGAGCGCTTCTTGGCCACGTCATAGGACACAAAGGCCGCGATGTCCGCACCGGCGGCAGGGGTGATGCCGATGAAGGTGCCGATGAAGCCGCACATAATGGATACCGGCAGGGATTTCTTCAGGTCCTCCTTGGAGGGAAGCACCCGGGTCACCTTCTGGGTGATCTGGTTTTGCGCCACGCCGGTTCTGAAGTTCATAAACACCTGGGCAATGGCGAACAGGCCGATCATCAGGGGAACCGTCTGGAGCCCACTGTACAGGTTCACCACGCCGAAAGAGTAGCGGGAGAAGCCTGTCAGCGGATCCAGACCGATGGTGGACAGCAGCAGGCCCAGCAGGCCCGCGATGATGCCCTTGAGCATGTTTTTGCCGGAAATGCTGGCAATGATGGTAAGGCCGAACACGGCCAGGCAGAAATACTCCGGCGGGCCGAACTTCAGCGCCAGCTTGGCCAGCTGGGGCGCCACGCAGATCAGTACCAGCGCGCTGATGGTGCCGCCGATCCAGGAGGCAAAGGTGGACAGGCCGATGGCCCGGCCGCCCTCGCCCCGGGCGGTGAACTGCCGGCCCTCGATCATGGTGGCGGCCGAGGCCGGCGTGCCGGGTGTGCCGATCAGGATGGCGGTGATGGAGCCGCCGTAAATCGCGCCGAAGGAGATGGCCAGCAGCATGGAAATACCGGCCGCGGGGTATAGGTAAAGGGCAGCAGCAGCGTCACGCCCATCACCGAGGTCAGGCCCGGCATTGCGCCGATCATGATGCCGCCCATAGTACCGGCGATCATCATCAGAAGATACTGAGGAGACAGCAGCTCACCCAGCGCTGTAATTACTCCCATATAAACCTCCGTTCTAACTCATATCAGCCCAACAGGCTGGAAAGGATTCCGTTGGGCAGAGGGACCTTCAGGAACATACCGAAGATGGCATACAGCACCACAGGCGCCAGGATCGACACGGCCAGCATCAGCGGCCACGCCTTTTTGAACGGCTCGTTGAGCAGCAGGGCCATCATCACAAACACGACCCAGATGCTGTCCAGCACGAAGCCAAGAATTTTCAGCAGAACAAAATAGACCACGGCGGCGGCAATGCCGATCAGCAGCTTCTTGCTGAACAGCTCCGCTTTTTCACTGCCGCCCTTGCGAAGCTCCTGGATAATCAGAAGGACGCCGCACACTGCCAGACCCACACAAACGGCCTTGGGGAAAGCGCCGGGGCCGATCTCCGTCTGACCCGGCAGCATCTTGAAGGTATCGGCGTAAAAGAAGAAAAATGCGGCAACCGCTATCAGAACCACGGAGAATACAATATTCAGCTTTTTCATAAGTTCTCCTTTCGAGTGTGGGCGGTACACACCCCTGTGCGTACCGCCCACTTGAGTCGGTTAAGACGATCAGTTCGCAGAATTCAGATAAGCGTTGATGATCTTCTCAAAGTTGCCGGACATGCTGTCCAGAATGTCGTTGGTCTCCTGAGCGTTCAGGGGCATGTAGGTCATGTTGGCAGCCTCGATCTTCTCGCGGCAGGCATCGCTGTTGATGACCTTCTCAAAGCCGTCGCACAGAGCCTTCTTCACGTTGTCGGGGGTATCCTTGTTGACGCACAGGCCGCGCAGGGCCACGATGGTCAGATCCACGCCGACCTCCTGGAAGGTGGGCACGGCTGGATAGGCCTCCAGGCGCTCGGTGTTGGCCACAGCCAGGACCTTCAGCTCGCCGCTGGCGATGTTGGAGGCAGCCTCGGCGGCGGAGCAGGTCACGGCGTCCACATGGCCGCCCAGAACGGCGGTGAGGGCGGAAGCAGCGCCGTCAAAGGGGACGTGGTTGAAGCTGGCGCCGGTTTCCAGCTCGATGCCGATGGCAGCCAGGTGCCAGATGTTGCAAGATTAGCGGTATCGGAGAAAATAAGCTGCGCGAGCTTATGGATAGCGGCGAGCTTGAATATATACAGAATGGAAACCGCCGTTTGATAGCTGACGCTGCAATCTGGGACTGGTATCACAGAGCAAAGGCGACAGCGAAGCCCCCGGCACGACAGGGAGGTTAAGCTATACCTTCCGGTAAAGCTCTGCGTCTTTGCGTCTGGCTCTTTTGAAATGAATTTTGACGGTATCCTTATTTCAGCAGTTTTTCGTAAGTGAAGTTTCCAGCAGCCCTCTTCACAAGCAATATAGCAAGTGCTGCCAGAACAATACCCACTCCCCAGAGAAGTCCTGCGCTGATTAGAATAATGCCCGTAAATTGTCCAATGAGCAAAGCGAGGATCGGAAAAATCAGGAATACTGCCCGCTGCTGTGCTTCTTCGATAGTCTGTGCCTTTGCAGAACTCCGCACAGTTACAGCAATTGCAACCAGAGAGATCGCCGGTGCGATCAAAAGCATGATCGCCAGCCAACTCGCTGCGGGAAGGAGCAGATTACCGGTTAGGAAAAAGGATTCCAGCTCCATTACCAGCAGCATGGCAGCAAACGAACTAAAGGAAATCATCATTCCAACCGAGAAGCCTGCCAGTATTTTGGATTGGAATAACTGCCCCAGCGAGAGCGGAGAATACAACAATGTTTCTAAGGTGTGCTTTTCTTTTTCGCCCACGAAGGAGCTTGCCGCCATGACAGACGATGCCATGATCGGGATGATCAGAAAGAAGGATGGCATGATTTGATTCAATATCAGGCTAAAAATTTGCTGTTGCTGGCTGTACTCCCCATTGGGAGCAGGCAGCATATCCAGTAGTTTCTGAAAATCTGAGGCAGCATCGGGAGCAAATGATATTACAAACACAAAAATGGACGGCAAAGCAATGGTAAGCACAATCGGTACGATAAGAAGAACCGTGAAAACCTGCTTATTTGATGTAACGCTTCGCATATCCTTTTTAATTAAGGCGAATTGTCCAATATTCATGTGTTTTCACGCTCCGTTTCCGCATGTTCCCGGTCGATCAGAGAAAAGTAGATTTCTTCCAATGACATCTGTTGTTCCGATACATGGTACAAATCGCCACCGGCCTCTACAATTCTTTTTACAATGAGCGGGATGTCATGCTCTGAGGTCACTTCCATATCATAGACGTGATCTCCAATTTCCTGATATATCATGTCCTTTGGCATACGGCTTGCTTTTATCCGTACCTTAGTATTCTGGCAGGCCATAGATCGCAGTTCTGTAATATCTCCTGCGGCAAATAAGCGTCCCTTATCCATAAGTCCGTATGTCGTGCAGATCTCCTGCGCATACCGAAGCTGATGCGTACAGAGAAATACGGTGATTCCTTCGGCAGCCTGCTCCTGAATCAGAGAATTTACATTCTGAGCGCTTTCGGGGTCAAGGCCGGAGGTCGGCTCATCCAGAAATAAAATCTGTGGACAGTGAAGTAATGCTCTGGCCAAAGAAAGCCGCTGGCGCATACCGGTAGAATAAGTGGCCAGCTTGCGATCCTTCACATCTGCCAGTTCCAGTCGTTGTAGGAGCAGTTTTGCTCTATCTGCACATTCCGAACGGCTCATACCAAAAAGAGTGCCATAAAATTGCAGATTCTCCAAAGCTGTCATGTGATCGTACATTTGGGCATGTTCTGTTACTACGCCGACCTTTTTATGCAGCTGCTCCGGGTTTTGGGTGGGGTCAATCCCCAGCACCTGACATTTTCCGCCTGATGGGGTCAGCATACCGCAAAGCAGTTTCACGGTCGTGGTTTTTCCCGCTCCGTTTGGCCCTAAGAATCCGAAGATCTCTCCCTGATTCAATGAGAACCTGATGCCATCAACCGCAACGGTTCCTCCAGAAAAGGTTTTTGATAATGCTTCTACGGTAATTGCTTTCATCTCATATTTCCCTCTATGTGGTTGTCTGCTGTGTTCAGTTCGAGATTCATCAGGTCAAAATCAATATATTCTCCATTGATTTTGAAAAAATGGGGAAACGTACACAGCTTCCGAAAGCCATATTTTTCATAAAGTCTGATGGCGCGGGCGTTGCTGCTGCGCACCTCCAGATTCAACTGCTCAAAGCCGTTTTCCTTGGCGAAGGCAAGAATTGCTTCCGTCAGCGCAGACGCCGCGCCGCAGCCCCACCACGCTTTTTTCAGGCTGATACCAAACTCTCCGCGATGGCTCATGCGCCGAGGCTTGCGGTTCAGACTTGCCGTGCCGATGATCTCGCCATATACCTTGGCGAGATACTGCACATTGTCCGCTGATTCGCACTGCGCACGCAGATAGTCTTGTTCCGTTTCAAGGTCGAGCGGCACTCCCTCCGCACCGAAGCTGAGATTTTCGGTTTCGCCGCCCACGATTTTCAGATAATCCAAGAGTGCCGCGGCATCCTCTGCCCGTGCGCGTTCTATGACAAACAAGCTGTTATTCATCTTCAGGACTTCCTTTCTTCGTATTGGCTGGCTGCATCATCCGCGAAGCCCCGCCGCCTGCATGATGGTCTCGACCGGCTCTACCGGGTCGCTGCCCCAAGTAACTTCCACATCTTCACACCCGGCGCTGTCCAGCAGTTCCCGTGCTTCGTCGGTCAGAAGTTTCCGGTAGGCTTCGTCCACCAGCTCCAGCTTTTTCAGGCAGTCAGTCAGGTCATTATTCTTTGCGGCCAGCCATGTGGAGGCGGCGTCGCTGATCTCATCCGTACCGAGGCCAGTGTTCTCGCCCCAGTCCAGCAGCTTGGCCGCCTCCTGCACAGCCAGCAGCGAAGAACCGGAGGTTCCGATGGTCACATTCCGATCGATCTCATCCAGAATGGGCAGCGTCAGCACCGTCGGCACATCTTCCGGGGCATCGGGTGCATCGGAGGTGGAGCAGGTCACGCCATCCGTAGAGATCGTGACATACAACTTTTCCTGCGCCACATCGTAGAGGAAGGTACCTTCTCCCAGCAGCGTATCGTCGGCATCACAGGCACTGAGGGTAAAAAGAACGGAGCAGTTGTCTTTCTTGGAAAGCTGTACAATATCGTCCCCGGTAAATAGCCATTCACCGGCCTTTAACAGCGAGCCGTCCGCATTCTCACATACCTTTGTGAAGCTGCCGCCATGCAGGGCGATAGAGCTGACATCATCACGTTCCAGCTTGACATACACGCCAAAGCCGTCGGATTCAGCGGGCGCGTCTGTCCCGGACGGAGTGCTGTTCTTCGGCTCTGTCAGACTGGTACACCCTGTCATAAAAACAGATACCAGCAATACCGCTGCGGTCAGCAACATCGTAATTGTTTTCTTGTAGTGTTTCATAGTTCCTCCTATAAGTTCATTGTTGAGAAAAAAACTGTTGATAGGCAGGCAGTACCCGCTTCCAGAATACCAGCCCATTGACAAGGAGCAGTACACCGAAAAGACATCTTGCCGTCCATTCCGGGCAAAGAAGGGCGATGCCGTTCATATCCCCACCGCCGAAAAAGCCGCACAGGACACTTAGGTACAGCGGATCGAGCAGCAGGAAAGCAATCGTTATGTAGTAGACCACAGCGCGAAGTAACTTGCTCTTTGCTTTACAGATCTGCTTTGCAAATACCGTCAGCAGGTATCCCGCACAAAAGGTTGCCAAAGCACCCACAAGGCAAAAGATTCCAAGCTGCATATTTGTCATGTGCTCGGCGTAGACATCAATCTGCACGCCAAGGCCCATGAAGTTGATTCGCTTAAACACGCCGGTGAGCAGGGCATACAGCAGATGTGCGCCCTCGTGAACGAGGTAGTAGGCAGCAAGTGCAGCCAGAATTCCGATGTATTGTCTTGTTCGTTTTGACATGATCTGTCCTCCTGAAAAGGTCTTTATTCTCTGCCCCAATACCGGAACACATGGCGGCAATACTCCTGATACGGCGCGCCAAAGGTGTTCACAAGGTATCGCTCCTCCTGCAGTATCTGCAAGTGGAGCATGACGATGGCAAAGGCAGAAAAACTGAGCGTCAGCAGGTTTCCGTACAGCAGCAGGACACCGACATACATGAGGTCAAAGCCGAGGAACGCCGGGTTGCGGCTGAAACGGTAAATGCCGGTTGTGACAAGCTCCGTTTTATCCTTGTCGGGAATACCCGCCCGCCAGCTAGCCTTCATGCACAGGACGGACAGCAGGAAGATCGCATCGCCCAGTATCCCGACGCAGAAGCCGGTAAACCGTGCGTTCGCGGGAAGATGGCTCCAACCGAAAGCGATAGAGAGAAGCTGTGCAACGGGCGCACCCAGCGTTGCAATGCTCATCAGCACTTCAACCGTGTGAATGGATTTTTCCTTTCTGCGACCGATCTGCCGGGTCTGGATACCGCGGTGCTTTTGTGCCAGCACCTTTGCAAAATAAATGCCGTAGAAAACCGCCAGTACGAGAAGCGCCAGTAAAGCATAGAGGTGCCTGTCCTCCAAAGGGATTTTCATGTTTCCTCCGTCCTTTCCACTGCCTGCGCAGTCCAATACTGGATGCCCCAATGTTCAAAGTCCCATTGCTCCATATAGGTATTGCACTCGTAGTCGATGTAGTAAAGCATCCCATCGCACGGGACGAAGTTGGTGGGATAGTAGTCGATGTTCAGTCCAGCCGGGTATAGCAGGCTGCACATGGCCTGCACCTGCGTAAGCCAGTCGGGTTCCATCCGTCCCTCTTTGAGTTGCTCTGCTATCGTCTGCCTGGCGATGTATTCCTTCAGAATGCGCTCCTGCGGGATGTCCGCCGCCAGAAGCCGGGGCATGGGGATGCCCAGCTTCCGCAGCGTTTCATAGTCCCGCAGCTCGGAGCGCAGCTTGTCCCCGAAGGTGTAGTAGGCGCAGGGCTCGTGGTGGATCTGTTTCAGAACATATTGCGCTGTTCCGTCCGTCACAAGATAGGAGTAGCCGCCTTTTTCTTTCCCAAGGAGCTTGATTACGCGAAATTCTGCGTTGTTTACCGCCATTGTATCAGACATTGGCCTGCTTCAACTGTTCCAGATTTTCCAGAACGAACGGACTGTTTACGGCAATCTGCCTCAGCGTCGGGCATCCGTCCATCTGCCCGCAGTCCGCACAGGTGTCCAGTCCCCTTTCCCGGACGCAATTATGTACGGGGCAGAGCTTGTCGCAGAAGGGCGTTTTTGCACCCTCTATGCGGCATCCGGTGCAGTTTATCATTTCCGGTGTGATTGTTACCCCGTTGAGCTTTGTCCACAGGGCGGCAGTTTTTTCACGCAGGGCGTTGTCGTTTGTAAGCGTTGCGATTCTGGCATCGCAGGTTTCGCAGTCCAGCCCGCAGCAGCCGATCAGTTGGTTTGTGTTTTTCATAATCTCCTCCGTAAATAGTAATTTATTTGGATGATTTTATTATCCATTCATCAAGAAATTTCATTTGTTCATCCGTATGAAACCAATGCTCTCCATTTTTCGCTTTGCGAATCAGCACTGCGTTACAGTTTCTTATTTTGACCCGTTCAGGCTTGATATCACAAAGTCAAGCGGTATATCCATTGTATCCGCCGTTTCTTTCGGAGACAGTCCCTGCGCAACAAAACGTGCGATGACGGCATCCAGCTTTTCTGCGGCCTCGATGATATGTCCATCAGGATCGTAAAAGCAGACAACCCGCTGTCCCCAAGGGTGTTCGTGCAGTTTGTGAACGTAGAGAATATCAAAGGACTTCAGATGCTTATAGAAAGCGTCTATATCCTCAGTTTCAAAATAGAGTTCCCCAGAGTTGCTTTTGAGCGTCACACCGCTCGTATGGATGAACGACTGCCATGTTTCCAAAGTCTGCAAAACGAGGCCGCCGGTCAGCGTGACATTTTCGCCGAAGTCGGCTGCAACCTCCATCCCCAGCACATCGTGATAGAACTGTTTACTCTTTTCCATGTCCTTTACTGCGATCAATGTACCCGTGTATTTCATGTTTTTTCCTCCATAAGATTTGAAATAAAAATTATTTGTTTGTGCATTTGTAGTTGATATTGGCCAGACGCGCTTGCTTGCACAGATCTTTGGTCTGAAGCTTATCGCACCTTTGATGTCTCCGTTTATAAAATACTGACTGATTTGCACATCAACGCTCCTTTATCCCATCGGTGTTTTCACCTTGTATGCTTGCCAACTGCCTGTTCGGGAGAGTCCGTGTCAGAATCAGCGTATAAGCCACTGCAATTACGATTAGAACAGCGAGATGGAGCAGTTGCATTTCCGTGGTAAGACTCGTGTCATTTGCAAAGGTGCCAAGCGTGTTGATGGCGGAATGGACGAGGATGCAGGGAAGCAAGCTGCCGCCGCGATAAAAGATCGTGACCAGCAGGAAGCCCACCGCGATGGCAAAAACAATCTGGCACAGATTGTTGAGCAGATTCATACCGCTGCCGTTGAACAGGTTGATGATATGTCCGACGCCGAAGGTCACACTTGATATGACAACGGCAGGCTTGATATTGTCCTTTGCAATGGCCTTAAACAGCAGACCCCGGAAGATCACTTCCTCCAAGAAACCAACACATAGCATACACACGATACGACAGGCCATTTCAGCCGGTGAATAATTGAGGGCGAAGCCGCTCCAGAGGTTTCCCGATGCCAAGATAAGCAGCGGAATATAGTAAAGGAAGCAACATGCAGGAACGGGTGATTTACAAAGCCCATACCGCTTCTGCAAGTTGTTCTTTCGGATAAAGGTAAAAAGAACGATAGTCTGTAAAACGCAGAAAGCGGCGCTTGCCGCGTATTCGATGCCAATCCTTTCGTTCAGCGGATTTGCCAACGATTGCAGAACGCAGTAAACCACGATCCACACGATTGCAAAGGTCAGCTCATTTTTCTCATATAGCTTTTTCATTTCATTTCCTCCTGCACCGCATATAGCTCAAGGCCGCTTCATCTATTGCCCCGGCTTTTCGTCCCATCCATCTGCTGAATGCAAACTGTTCCTTTTGCGTGATGCGCTTCTACATAGATGGAATATGCACCGCTTTGTGAGATACTTACGGTGAACTCACTCACGCCCTTGCCGTTACCGGCGTATAGAAAGCTTTCGTCTGGTTCCTTAATTTCCATGTAGATAGAGCCTTTTACGGTTTCAAATTGAACCGCAAGCGTATCGCCTGCGCGGAGTTCCATCGTGAACCGGTCGGTTCCGGTCATGCGGTCAATGTCCAATCGGTAGGAGCCTGCCTCTGCTGTGCGGCTGCCAACAAAGCAGTTTCGGCCGCAAGCAGTCAAAAAGACAGCAAGCCCTAAAATGCAAAGGGTGAGAAGTGTGATGGTCAATGATTTCTGTTTCATTTATTTACCTACCGGAATATACCAAATGATCTTTACCTTTTGACGACCTCGGAAAGCTCTAAGACCTCGCAGCCCTTGCTCTCATAATAGGTCAGCAGCTCCGGCAGCTTCTTTTTATCGTAACTGGTGATGCAGTCCGACAGCACATGAACGGTGTAGCCGCTTTTTGCCATATTGTAGCAGGTGGATTTGATGCAGGCCGCGGCGTCCGCACCGATGACGTAAAACTCGGAAATCTCATGCTCCTGAATAAAGGCGGTAAACGCCTCGCTGGTCAGGGCGTTGCTCTTTACCTTCGTAAAGATATGGTCAGATACGACGTTCAGCTCCGGCACCAGCTCTGCACCACGGGTACCGGGCTTGAAGGTTTTCGTTCCCGCAGAAAGGTTGTTGTGCTGAATGTAAACGATGTGCAGTCCCTTCTGAACTGCCCAATCAATCGCCTCGTTGACTTTTGCAATGATTCCTCTGTAATTTTTCGTGATGTCATTTTGCAGGTCGATTACGACCAGTGCGCTGTTTTTCATATTGTATTCCTCCATAAATTATTTCGGCTCTTTTCCGGCAGCAAAGACCATCATCATTTCATTGGTAAGACTGCTGTTAGTGTCCTGCCCGATAATTTTGTCACGTTCAAACCACTGTGCTATGGAAAGCTCTTCGTGATCTACTGTCAGGGTATCGTCCCCGTCCACATCGCAGAAAAATCCGAAAAGTAATGTACCTGAGAAAGACCACGGCTGACTCTTATAATAACGAAGATTCTTCACTTTCAGACCGACTTCCTCCATGACTTCACGGTGTACGGTTTCTTCAATTGTTTCTCCGATCTCTGCAAAACCGGCGATCAGGGCATATTGCTTAAGACCTCTGCCTTCATATTTTGAGAGAAGGATCTTGTTTCCGTTTGTAATAGCAACAATCACAGCAGGCATAAGAACCGGATACTCGTGCTGACTACAGTCGGGACAGTACATCATCCGTTCGCTGGTATCATGTTTCATTGCATGACCGCAGTAACCGCAATACTGATGACTTCTGTACCACTGATAAAGCTGGTGTCCGGTGATCACAGCAAAAGAGAGATGTTGTGGATGAGTGTAACGGAGTGTGCGTGCCTCATAAAAATCACATTCCGGTAGCAGATTTGTATCAAGCCCCGGTATCAGATAAAAGCGATCATCATCGATAGAGAAAAGATATATATATAGTTTTCATACAAATCGGACAGCTGCCCTTCCAGTTCATTGAAACGTGGGAGAGCGATGGTATTACTGTTTTCTTCTCTATGAAAAAAACATTTTCCGTTTTCATAGGCAAGAATGATGCTGTTACTGTCCGGAGCGACCGGTTTATATTCATTGTGATAAATATGTGGAAAGATGTCCTGAATCATAAAAACCTCCCTGATTTCATATTCCTCTGCACGGCAGTTTTTCACATCAGAAGATCAGAATCTTCCGAGCCTTGTTGCTTATGGCAGAAGCCTGAACACCCGCTCCAGCAGCCAGTCGCGGCCTTCCAGAAAATCGTATCCCAGCAGCGCCTCTATCTCCGCCGGTTGGCCGTATAGCTTGTCGCAAATATCGACACCCTGCAAATCAATCGTCTGGTTTTGAAAACATCGCTTGACAAGGGCACACAGAGAAAAACAACTGAAAATGAGCTGCCAAG
>OBAR01000304.1_pt1 | contig 66246 bp, 54 predicted proteins | sample 1517911 | NCBI WGS metagenome assembly OBAR01 (sample SAMN04571709, study PRJEB22368) | human gut metagenome | biome: human gut; material: stool | host: Homo sapiens | place: Luxembourg | collected 2012-10-26
GACCAGAAAAGCGGAGCAGGCTGTTTGGTAAAAACAAACGCTGCACTTTCACCGAATGGACTGGTAGAAAATGCAGCGTTATTTTTTGCTGAAAGTGTCCGAATTTTACAGCGGCAGGTAAAAATGCGAGTAGTGACGCGTACTTACATACTGCTGTAAAATGACAGTTTCTAAACGATGATCATGTTTAGAAACGGCAAAACAGAAATGCTGGAATTTTTAAGTTGGTGTGGAGGATATGATGAAGAAAAATTTGAGAAGGCAAAGAACATTACAAGTATTACCGGCGGCTATTGCCTTATCGTTAGGCGTAATCGCACCGTTTGCCCCCCCCAGTGTGCATTTGCGGCTGATATCCAAACGCAGCCTGATGGCGGTGCGCATTATATCAATGTTGGCTCAACTGTTACTGGTCAGGATACGTTTCTTGACCTTGAAAAAGGAACATCAATCAGTAATAGTGTCATTAATGAATATAAAACATTTAGGTTAGGAAATTCCAATTTCTTTTCAGTAGTATCAAAAAGAGACGGCACGACTTCAACGGTTAAGATAGTAGATCCTATGTTTAATTTTAACAAATTTTTGGCAGATGACATATCTGCACCAAGTGATGCAAATGCTGTGGCTATTAAATTACGTAACAGCGATGGTGAGTACTATTATAAAGTGCTTGGAACTAAAGATAAGGGATTTGGTTATAAGGCAGCAACGAATCCAGCTACAGGAGTACTGCTTAGTCAACTTGTTGGTATGCAAACATCAGCTGCGCAAAGTGAAATATATGGTTATCTAAAAAATGGCGAAAATGAAAAAGTTAAGGAATGGATGACTAAATATCTTCCTTGTTTGTGTTATGTTCAAATAGATGCTGCGGATTTGGAAAAGATTGAAAATTATATAGATAGTAGTTCATCAGAAGGCAATAGTCAATTAAACAATTATTTGCAAAATGATCAGTATGTTTTAAGTGGTGATGATATAGCTATTAAAGGTTCCATAGAAACTCAGTGGAACTTATTATGTAGTGGCGAACCAACAGATTCGCCAACAACATATTCTTATAGTAACAAAAAAATTGAATCGAATGCTTCTTGGCGTCCGATGGATAGGGCCATATATAAAGTTACTGTTAGTGATCAATACAAATTAGAGAATAAATATTGGGTAACAGGTAGTGGGCAAGGAGCTATACCTGCTAAGGATTCCACAAGCGGTAAGTTTCCTACTACAAATGGTACTGGTACTACTACTGATAATGGTGTTGGTAAGGATGAGCAAGGTGAAGAGAATAAAGAAGTGATAGCTAATACTTCAAGTACAGGTATTTTTACGGCTATTACTGTAGATAAACTGGAAACTGGAGCGGGCAGTATTATTGATCTAAGCTACTTAAATACCAATAATGATGACGGCATACCTTTGGTTTTACAAACAGAAAATAATAAGTTGGATGTTTCATTTGAAGATCATGATCAAAATAATATTTTGGCAAGAATTCAGTTAAATCGCGCTTTGATTGTTAATGACGCGACAATGGGGCAGAATACGACTTTTAGACTAGGTGTTTATAGTGATGGTGATTCCCGTACTAATGACACAGTGCGTATTACTAACGCTGAACAGCACGATGAGGATAGCAACGGCAAAACCAATCTCAATATCCAGTTGGGCTGGGTACCAGAGATCAAAGAAGGCAGTGCAGGAGGTTCATGGACTCCCTCGGAGAAAAATATTGAGAGACAAGTTGCTCAAAATACTTTACTGGGCATTTATAATGGAGCAGATAAATTTACAGTAACAGCACAGCAGTCAGAAATAGACGGGGTTTTTGGTACTTATTTGTTGTTGCCGGAAATTGGTCAGTATGATGATTATTATAATACCGGTGTTGAAGGCGACAAACAGGGTACAGCCTGGTATTTAAAAGGTTATACCTATGCGGATACGGGAGAGTTATCGGAAAGCGGCAAAAGTGTTTCCGAAAACAGTACGGTGCAGAATAATTTTGTCAAAGCCAATAACCTCAGCCTCTTCCGCCGCAGCGAAAACCTGCACGGCGGAAGATTGAACCGCCAGGAAGCTGGCGGTAATGGGCCCCAGCATGATGAGAGCGGACTGGCCGGCGAGCTGCGCGAGAATTTATGGGCCGATGTCTGGCACGGCAAATTTGACGCCAAGGCGGCTTATGCCCGCAGCACCAACCAGTCTTATAACGGCTTTCAGGTCGGTTATGATAAGCTGCTGAGCAAAAAATTCTATGGCGGTAAGGTCTATACCGGTTTTTATGCCAGCAAGATCGACGGCAAAAGTACCACAGCTGCAGGTAAAGGCGAGCAGGACAGCTATGGCGTAGGCGTTTACAGCAGCTGGGTGGGCGACAAAGGGCACTTTATCGACCTGGGGGTCAACGCCTTTAAACTCAAAAATGATTATCACTTTACCGGTAATACAGGCAACGGCAGCATCGGTAAGGTCAAAGGCGATAACAGCACCTGGGCTTATGGTATCGGCGCGCAGTACGGCAAGCGCAATGAACTTAGTTCTAATTGGTTCTGGGAACCTTCCGTATCTCTGTATGTGGGCCATGTGGATGAAAGCAACTATAAACTGACTAACGGCTTGGGCATACACGAGCAGGGCTATGATACTGCCATTGGCAAGTTGGGGCTGAAAGCTGGTAAGAATATCGGCGACAAAGGCAACCTCTATGCTGGCGTCAGCTGGGGACACGAGTTTGCCGGCGGGCAAAAGCTGCACCAAAGCTACGGCCCTTTAAACAGACTGGTTGAAACGGTTGGCGGCAGCGACAGCTGGTGGGAATGGAACGTGGGCGGCAAAGTAAAACTTTCGCCCAATGCTGCCTTGAACCTTGATTTTATCAAAACTACCGGCAGCGACGTAGGCAACGAATGGAGCATCAACGGCGGGCTGGACTTCAGCTGGGGCGGTTTCGGCAGCGGCGGCAGCAAAGCGGCTAAAGTAAATGCTTCAGGCGGGGAGCCGTCTGTAAGCGGTGGCGGCTTTGCCAAAGCCAATGCGCCCACCGTGGTAGTGGGGCAGGCGCCCAAGGTCGGCAACGTGCAGGTGCCGCAGATGCAGCAGAGTGTTGCTGTCGAAAGCGGCAGCGCTGACAGCCGGGCTGTTTATGATATGGACGAGGCGGGCAGCAGTGTTGTCCGTGATGATACGGGCAGCGTCAGCGGCACAGTCACCGGCGGCATGGGCGAGTTTGAGCTGGGCGGGCTGACTGTTGAAGCCAAGCGTCCCGACTGGGAAAAGAACCTCAGCCCGGGTCAGGTCAGCGTTATTTATACTAAGGAATTTGAAGGCGAGCAGAAAGATCTGCCAACCTTGCTGCAGCGTGTGCCGGGTATGTACATTCAGCGTGTCAGCGGCCTCGGTCACTACACTGTAGCCCGTACCCGTGGTTCGTCCGCATCGCAGGTCAATGTTTATGTAGACGGCGTATTGATGAACCTGAACGGTGAAAGCGCTGTCAATTTATCGGCTATACCTGTAGATAATGTGGAACGGATCGAGGTCTACCGCGGTTATGTACCGGCCCGCTTCAGCGGCGCGCCTTTGGGCGGCGCTATCAACATCGTTACTAAAAAACCAACAGAAGGAACTGGGCATATTACCCAGGGCGTCAAATCCTATGGCGGCTACAGCAGTACCTATGAATACAGCATGCCGCTTGGCAGCGGCAGTTTGCTGGCTACCTATGCCCGCGACATCTGGCAGGGTGATTTTCCATATGTATATAAAGGAGCTACAACAACCCCAGAGTACAATAACAAAAGATACAACAGACAAAGCAATGGTTATCAGAATAATAACGCCATGCTGAAATGGCAGGATGATAACTGGACTGTAAAAGCCGTTTATAAAAAACTGCATGAACAGCTGCCAGCCAATCTTACCAGTCTCAACAGCTGGTCAGGCTCTGGAGGAAATGGTACTTGGTGGGAGGAACAGCATGGTTACACGGCTTCTACGCAGGATATTGATTATAAAGAATTCAGCGTCGGTCAGCGCGATACCAGCGGCAACCTGGACTGGGGATGGCGGGCAGACTATCTGCACAGTAAAAAAACTTACCGGAATACCGGCGGTTATAAAATAATGGAGGATAGACCTTTTGTAAGTGAAAACGATTTTCTGCCGGGACGTTTATGGTCGGAGTATGTTTCTAAAAAGTGGAACGGCAATATGAATCTGGCTATGAAGATGGGCAGCAACCATTTGCTGGAATTCAACGGTGATTTCAGCCGTGAGACCATGAACTGTGATGGCAACAGATGGTGGCTGAGCGATGCTGAGTCAAAACCTAATGATAGTGGGTTGCGCGAACGTAAAATGCTGAATAAATACAGCATCAATGAATATCACTTTACTTTGCAGGATACAATTACATTAAATGATGACGGTGATTTGAAGCTGACACCGATCTTCCGCGGCGATAAGGTGGAAATGGAAACCATGGGCAGCAACGACCAAAGGTGGAAATGGTCGGGTGGTGTGGCTCTGCAGAAGCAGATCAATGACCAGTGGAGCTTTAAAACTACCTGGGGTACCTATAACCGGCATCCTAATTTTTATGAGATCTTTGGTGACGGTGGCTATACTCGTCCTAATAAGGCAACAGCAGATTTTTATGATTTGGATAATGGTGATGTTTGGGAAAGCGGCAAACAGTTTGACTTTAGCCTGAACTGGCAGGGTAAACTGGCTAAAGCTGATACCAGTACTATCCTGACATGGTTCCAGCGCGATGCGAAAAACCAGATCGTTATGAGTATGCCAATGGGGGCTGGATCTGATGTTTTGGCACAGTACTTTAATATGGATAAAGTTGACGTGCATGGCATTGAACTGAGCCATAATATGCAGTGGCGCCGTTTGGGCTTGAATCTGGCTGCTACCTGGCAGAAGAGCGAGGCCAAAACGCGTCCTTCGACCGGGTCTTGGCTCAGCTCTCCGGTGTCGTTGACTCCGGAATGGGTGGTCAGCGCCAGGTTGGATTATCTGTTCCCTGGCGATAAACTGAATGTTTTTGCCGAATATAATTACACGGATGAATTTATTACCAATGCATTTAGAGATAATCGGGGCTATGTGAGAGAGCTTGGTATCCGTTCTTACAGCACAGTTGATATCGGGTTGAAATATAAATTTGATAAAAACTGGAAGCTGAGTGCCGGTGTCAACGATGTCTTTAACAAGGGCTATGATGTTATGGGTTATGAGTATAGTAGTGGTAATGGTGGGTCAAATTACAATGGCAGATATTGCAATCTTCCGTGTCCGCTTGCCGGCCGTATGTATTACACAACGCTGGAATATAGTTTCTAAATTTTATTATAATACAGCGCCAGTACAGAGATACTGACCTGATTTATATAAATGCTGTTTGAATACAGACAGTAATGAATGGCAGCGGGAACAGACCGTAGATAAGTTAACTTTAAGGAGGTTGTGAAAATGGCAAGTGAAAAATTAGCAGCAGGATTAGTAAACAGCGGGTATAGCGTCGGCTGGGTAGGTGCTTGTACTGTTGGCGTGACGGCTACGGAAACAGCTGTTACTCAAATCATTTCCGGTACCAATATGACTACAGACCCGCGTGTTTTGCCAATCAGTATTACCGGTACTTTGCGTACTTTGGTCAACAGCTATGATTACAGCGGCGTCGGCGAGTTGGGGCAGTCTGGCAGAGGTTTGTATGGTATTTACGATCCATCCAACTGGTCACAGAAGCAAACGGCTCAATGTAATGCGACTTCGCCTGTTACCGGCGTGCAGCAATGGTCTACTACCAATCCTTATGGTATTGTTGTTTATGACGGCGTTATGTATATGATTGCTAACGATTGCAATCCTACTACCCGTAAATGCTATATTTACAAATATAATATGGCGGCGGATGCTTTCAGTGAGACTGGTTATGCTTATGAATTTACGCCGGATATTGCTGGCGATACTACGCAATGGAAAGGCGCCGGCTATGGCCTTGATTTGCAGATCAGCGGCAGTTCTGCTTATCTGATTGCAGTTTTCGGACGCTTTACCAACAGCGGTTGGACATACACCTTTGGCGAGTCAGCTATCGTAAAAATTCCTCTCGGAAGCGGTACGGCGGCAATGGCAACTGCCGGTAATAACGTGACCGGTGTGGTTGTCAACGGCACTTATGCTTACGTAACTTCTGTTGGCGGCGCTCAGCAGGCCAATGGCAATCCTGCATCGAAACTGGAAGTGTTTGATATTTCGGGTGCTTCTCCTTCACGTGCAGCAACTATTGCTGTTTCGGATATTCCAAATAGCTTTGGCGGTGATTTTGTTGATGTAGCTTTTGTTAATAACAAAGCGTATGTGTTGGCAGCTCATTATAATACTGCATATTCTCAATATAGCTACATTGTCATCCAAACTATGGATGATTCTTTGCAGAATGGTACATTAAACACTAAAGATGAAAATGATGAATATACTGTTCCACCTCTTTATGTAGAAAAAACTGTTTCTCCTGCTTCACCATGTTTTGCTTTACTGCCGGGCGAAGGCAACGACCTGTATCTGGTTGACGGCGTGAAGTTCCAAAGCATTGATACTGCTGTAGATATTGATGCTGCAGGTGCTTTGAGTACGGTTAAATCTGCAGGCGACTTTGCAAATGGGAATGCGACTGGTTATGTTATCAATACTGCGGCTATGGTAATTGAAAGAACTGCTGCTGCACGTGGTCTGGCAGCTGCTAAAGCAAGCGTTACCAAGATCGCTAAACGTCTGGCTCGTCCGGAAGATTTGGAAAGAAAGGATAAATAAGCAAATCGCTGTGTGATGAGCTTGTTTCCAACTTAAGTTTTCAGCATTATTTTTACTGCCGTATCGTCACTACCCGCCGCTTGTGCGGCGGCTGATACGGCAGTTATGCTATTTAAGTGCCGCAGCCTGCTAAAGGGCTGCGGCAGCTGAATAACATAAATTTTGGGAGGGTGTATGGTTATGGAAACGATGCAGAAAATAAAAATACTGCTTGTGGCGGCTGTGCCGCCGGCAGAGCGCGGTGAGGCCGCCTTGCTGCAACAGAAGCTGACAGCGGAGCCCTGCGGCAGATGTTTTGAAGTTGTTGCCTTGCGTGCTGTTAAGGTTGATAATGTGATTGAGGCTGTTAAAAACCTGCGTCCGGACATTGTGCATTTTTGCGGCGAATGTACGGCTAAAGGCGATTTTGTGTTTGCGGATGATGACGGAACGACCAGCGACTGGTGCAGTAAAAGCAGCTTGCTGAAAAAAATGGCGCAGGCTGTGGATGAGATCAGGCTGGTATATTTTAACGGGGCTGTTAAAGACAGTGAGCTGGCTGCGGCGCAGGGAAAAATTGCTGTTTTGATCGGTATGCAGCAGCGTGGCGAAACAGAAATCAGTAAAAAATTTGTGGTGCCGTTTTATATGGCGTTGGGGTTCGGTAATCCTGTTGGTTTTGCTTTTGCCAAGGTGTGGCAGGCGCTGCCGGAAGGCGAGCGTAAGCTGGTGCTGCGCTTCAGGAATGATATTGACCCGGATAAATACTGCCTGCGCAGCAGCGGCGCGCCCATTACGCAGACAGCAGCTTTGAATTGAAGCTGAACTGCCGGCAGTATTTGCAAAATAATGTGAGTTGCGAGGTAATAGGATGAAATTTATTGCGGCAATTATTTTCAGTTTGAGCATTTTAATGGCAGCGCAGGGCTTCGCTGCCGAGGAAAGCGGCAGCGGTATGGACTGGCAGATCAGCGTAAATCCGCAGCAGACGGCGGCTGAAAAAGAGGCGGCCCGCTGGACGGAGGTTATGGAAAATTCGACCGGCAGGTATTATCTGGCTAAGGACAGCGTTTTTATGACCAGGGGTGCTTTTGGCGATAAGGACAGGAATATTTTGCAGGCTGAGGTCAAAACTGTTTTTTTGAATCCGGAACTTAAAAAACATTTGGATACCAAAGTATTTGCCCAAAAGCTGAAAGCTGGTGACAGTGTTGAGTATTGTACGCAGGTGCTGTTGTTTAATCTGCGTGCCAAACAGTACCGCGAGCTGCACAATGCAGTTTACAGTAAAAATGGCGTTGTTTTGCAAAGCAGCGATATAAAGTCGGCGTGGAAGCCTGTGCCTGCGCACAGTTTTGCCGAGATCATGCTGGAGATTTTAACGCATATTCCCGCTTCGCAATTGAGGCTGGAAGGCGAAGAATAATATAAAATATATCATTTAAAACTAAGGAGAGAATGAGAATGAGTGAGACTGATATTTTGAAATTTGCAGGGCAGGATGATAAGCCGGTAGAGAGCAATGGTTTGAATGTGAAGGCGCAAAAATGGCAGGAGCTTTTGGTAAAGAAGAATATTACCTGTTTTGGCGCCCAGATCATAGGCGACGAGCTGCATACGGTTTTGTTCAGAACTGTTTTGGACGTCAACGGGCAGAATCTGCCGCTTTTGGTATATACAGATGACAGCTTGTATACGGTGATCAAGGTGTTGGTTGCGCCTGCGGCACGTAAAGCCGAAAATGAGGCTGCGCTGTTGAAGTATTTGGATGAGCAGAACCGGAAATATAAGCTGTTTAAATATTCTACGGGTGTCAGCGGCGATGTGGAGCTGGACTGCTGCCTGTTGAATACGGATGCCGGTTTTGATGCCGAGCTGGTGCAGGTGAGCATCGATGTTATTTTAGAACATTTATTAGAGGAGTATCCTTTGCTGATGAAGGTTGTTTGGGGTGCAGAGGCAGTAGATACGACAACTAATTAAGCTGTTGTTTTAAAGTATTTGTACGTTTAAAGGGGGCGCGGGCGATGAAGGTTTTTGTCAATCCGGGACACGACCCGGCGGTTGACAGCGGTGCGGTGAACAGTGATTATGATGTGCGTGAGGCTGATGTTACCAAACAGGCTGGTGCTTTGTTGGAACGTGCTTTAAAAAGGGCCGGGTATGAGGTAAGGCTTTTGCAGAATGATGATCTGGATGCTGTGGTGGCTGCTGCCAATGACTGGCCGGCTGATATTTTTGTTTCGCTGCATTGCAATGCGTCGCCGGGCCACAATGCCCGTGGTACGGAAACTTTATATTACAGCGGGCAGGGCCGGCTTTTGGGTGAGGCTGTGCAGAAGAAGATTTTGAGCAAGGTGCCGACGATAGACCGTGGCTGTAAGGAGCGGCAGGGGCTGTATGTGCTGCGGCGGACTGTGATGCCGGCTATTTTGGTGGAGCTGGCTTTTATTGATAATAATGAGGATCTGGAGCTTTTGGAAAATGATCTGCCGGCGTTTGCAGGCGCTATTGCCGCCGGTATCGACGAGTATTTCAGGCAGGTAGAGGCATGATGAATGATGAATGATAAAGAGTTTGAGAAGGCCCAGGCTTCGATCATGAATAAAAAGGCGAAGCTGATGAAGCTGCGCAGTGATCGGGCAGAGGCCTGCAAAAAGATGAGCGAGATCGAGCAGGCTATCGCCAGGACGGAAAAAGAGCTTTTAGGGGAAGAAAACGATTTTATCGTTTTGTGCGGTCAAAAATCACAGCTGCTGCGTGAGCGCGCTTTGCAGGTGGGGGAAGAGATCGAGCAGGCGATTAGGCCGCAGCAGCCTGTTGATAAGCTGACGATCTTGTTTTTGGCGGCTAATCCGCAGGATACGCAGAAGCTGGCTTTAGATAAGTAAGTCAGGTCGATAACTGATGCTATCCGCAGGTCGGAGGGGCGCGACGGGATCGAGTTTTTCAGCCGATGGGCTGTGCAGTCGCTGGATATTTTGCAGGCGATCAACGAAACTGATCCGGAGATCATTCATTTTTCGGGACATGGTTCTGAAAAGGGTGAGATCGTTTTGGATGACGGCAGCGGTAATATGGCTATGGTTTCTAAAGAGGCGATGGCTGCCGCTGTGGCTTCTGCATCTAAAAAGGTGAGGCTGATTTTTTTTAACGCCTGTTTTTCGCAGAAGGAGGCGCAGGCTGTTGTGGAGAAGGTTGAGGCTGCTATTGGGATGAATACTGAGATCGGTGATGAGGCGGCCATAGTTTTTGCGGCGCAGTTTTATTCCAGCATCGGTTTTGGCCAGAATTTGCAGCAGGCTTTTGACCAGGCGAAGGCGGCGTTGCTTTTAAAAGGGATCGCAGAGGAGAATACGCCGGTTTTATATGTAAAAAAGGGTTTGTCGGCGCAGGAGATCGTGATGGTGGAAAGTGAAGCTGCCCCAAAAAGCGGTACTGTGTCTGTGATGCAGAGAATTAAAAATATTTTTTCGTGATGAAGAAATAAAGTGAATTTTAGAATTTTTGCTTGACTACAAAAAGCATGAAGTTTATAATGACTGTATAGTTTATTTAAAATTTATTATGAATAAGCTGACTTTATCAAATTTTAAAATTTAATATGGTAAGAAAGCAGGTGTCCAAAAGCGATTGCTTGGAGGACTTAATAGAGAAGCAGGTGTAAGACCTGCGCTGTCCCGCAACTGTAACGGGGAGCGAAGCCGCATTTGTCCATTGGGGAAACCTGAGAAGGCGTGGCCGAGCAATGATCCGAAGCCAGGAGAACTGCCTGTTTTAACATCCGTGATGACTTGCGATGCACAAGGTGGATACATATGTACTGTTTTTATTGGTTTTAAAAAAACGGTATTGTCGCGTTTTGCTGTGTTTTGCAGCTTGGCGGCTGTGTATCCTGGTGCGTGGTGATGATGTATTTTGACAGGAAACTGACGCATTGGCAGTTTCCTGTTTTGTTTTTGGGATACACGGCGCAAGTCATTTGAAGGAGGGTGGGCTGTTTTGCTGCGCAGCCTGATACGGGTATGAAATTAAAGAAGATCATTAAAGAGATTGAAAAAAATGACGATACAATGATCACTGTTGATAAAGCAAGCTACATTGCTTTATTACGCGAGGTGAACAGGTTAAGGTTTAAATGTTCTCAGAGGGGAGCGGCGGCCCGCAGTAAAAAAATGCGCAGTAATGATAACAGCGAGGAACCTGAGGCGGTGACTGTATGAGGCGCAAGGTGAAGCACCTGTTTAATTATTGTGTGGTGCCGGGGCAGGAGAAGGCTGTTTTAAAAACCGGTAAAACTTTGGAGCAGTTTGTTGCGGGGCTGGGCCTTGATGGGATCGAGCTGATGGTTTACAGGAACGTGCCTTATTTTGAGTCTTTTGAGCATCTGGCTGTGGGGGTGCATTTGAATTACTGGCCGATGTGGCTGGCGATGTATCGCAATGATAAAAAAACGCTGCAGAGGTTTTTTCCGTCGAAAGAGGCTTTGCAGGAGTATTACGGCACTACTTATTGTATGGGCTGGCTGCGTAGTATCAGGGCCAATATCAAGTCGGCTCTGGTCGAAAAACCTGAGTATCTGGTGTGGCATATAGCTGAGTGTACGCTGGAAGAGGTTTTTACTTTTGAGTTTAAGCACAGTGATCTGGAGATCGTGACCGCTGCCGCTGCCGTTTTTAACAGGGTAGCTGATGAGATCCCTGAGGATGTGCTTGTATTATTTGAAAATTTGTGGTGGCCGGGGCTGCGGCTTACTGATCCGGCTGTGGTGCGGGCTTTTTTTGAAAAGATCACGCATAAGAATGTTGGTATTATGCTGGACACGGGGCATTTGATGAATACTGATCCGAGTCTGCAGTCGGAACGGGACGGGGTCGAGTATATTTTAAAGATCGTTAAGGCTTTGGGTCAGGATAGAAAGCTGATCAGGGGTTTACATTTAAATTGTTCGCTTTCCGGTGAATATGTAAAAACTTTTAAGCGTGTGTATGATGATAAGTGCAGTAATATCGAGCGGATGAAGCATGTAATAAAAATAGATCAGCACAGGCCGTTTTCTGATACGGCAGTGCAGAAGCTGCTGCGGGCGATCAGGCCTGATTATGTGGTGCATGAGCTTGCTTATAATGACTTTAATGATTTTGAACAGAACATCGCGCTGCAGCTTGCCGCTTGCGGTAAAGTAGTACCGGGCGGTGATGAAGGAGGATAATTTGTGATAAAAAAATACAGGCTGGGATTAAGGGCGGTACTGGTTGCTTTTTGCGTTGTTGCGGCTGTGTTTGCTGCAGGGTGTGGTAAACCCACTGAAAGCAAGACTCCGGCTTCAGGACGCGGCGGTTACAGCGTTGTAGATGCGACTAAAACACGGATCGATTTTACATATAAGCCGCAGCGTATAGTCTCGCTGGGGTTGAGTGCTGATGAGGTACTGTTGGATATGGTGGAGCCTGAGCGGATCGCGGCATTGACTTATTTGGCAGATGACGCTGGTATCTCGCCTGCTGCGGCTAAAGCGGAGCGGGTCAAAGGGCGGGTGCAAAGCGGCAGTTTGGAGTCTGTTTTGGCGCAGCAGCCTGATCTGGTGTTGGTCCCGGACTGGACTGATCTTAATTTTGTGGAGCTTTTGCGCGGTGCGAAAGTTCCTGTTTATGTTTATAAAACTCCGACTACGGTGAAGGAGATCAAGCAGACTATTTGCGAGCTGGCAAATGTTGTGGATGAGCGTGTTGCCGGTGGGAAGATCGTGGCAAATATGGAGAAGGAGCTGGCGTTTGTACAAGCCAGGGTCGGCAATATGCCGGCAGAAGAACGCATCAGCGTGATGGCGCTTTCTTATATGGGGCCGTTTGGGGCCAGGGGGACTACTTTTGCTGATATTTGCAATTATGCTAATGTCAGGAATGTGGTGGCTGAGTATGATTTGCCGCCTAATGCTACTTTTTCAGAGGAGACGCTGATCAGGCTCAATCCTGATTTACTTGTTATTCCCAGCTGGAAGTATGATAACGAGCAGGATCCGTCGAAAATGCGGGAGGAGATTTTGCAGAACCGGGCTTATCAAAGTGTGAATGCTGTGAAAAATAAAAGAGTTGTGCAGCTGCGTGATACGTATTTATATAGTACGACTCATTATATAGTTTATGCGATCAGGGATCTGGCGGAAGCGGCCTATCCGGAAAGATTTAAATAATTGGGAGGTTTTTGAAAATGGGTATTTTTGCCGGTGCTGTAGATTATTTTCAAAGGGGCGGGGCTTGTATGTGGCCGTTGCTGCTGTGTTCGATTGCCGCTATTGCTATTGGTGTGGAGCGGTATTTGTATTATAAAAAGGCGCTTTCAAGCACGGCTTTTGTTATGGAGTTCTGTCATTTGATGAATGATTTCAATATCGTCGGGGCGCGCGAATTTGCCGGGGTGAATAAGGGTGATGCGGCTGAGCTGGCAGTGGAGACGCTGGATATCAACGAGGATCTTGGCAAAAGGCTTGAGTCGATCGTTTATTCTAAGGCTGACAGGGCCATTGATGGTATGGAGCAGAATCTTGATTATCTGAGTGTGGTTATCGGCCTGGCGCCGATGCTTGGTCTTTTGGGTACTATTACGGGTATGATCAGTTCGTTCAACGCTTTGAATGAACGGGCGCAGAATCCGATGGCGGTAACTGCCGGTATCGGCGAGGCTTTGATCACTACGGTTTTCGGTTTGTGTATCGCGATCATGGGCATGTGCATTTATGCGTATTTGTCGAGTAAGGTGAAAACTGCTTCGCTGAATATTTACGAGGTTGCCAATGTGTTGATCGATATCGTTCAGGCCAAAAACGGCGGCAGTAAAAACTGAGGGGCGGTGTAGAAAATGCGCAGACGACCTAGAAAACAAAGCTTGCCGCCGCAGCTGATGCTGAGTCCGATGATTGATATGATTTTTCTGCTGCTGGTATTTTTTATCGTCAGTACTATGTATATGAGCGAGATCAAGACTATTCCAATCAGGCTGCCGGTGGCGCAGAATTCGGAGACTGTAAGCAAAAGTAATTTTGCTGTGACGGTTAAAAAAGATGGCGCATTGTATTTGGAAGACAATAAGATCGAGATGAAACAGCTGGTGGCCAATGCCGCGGCTGAGAGTAAACGTGATGCTGCTTTTTCTGTGATTATCCGAGCTGACGGCGAGGCTAATTATAAAACGGTTATCAAGCTGATGGATGAATTGAAGGGCGCGGGGGTAACACGCTTTGGCTTGGCAACGGATCTGGGTGATGGCAAATGACGGATAGAGGCAGACGCTTTGGCAAGGGTGTTGCCATTGCGCTTGCAGTGCATATTATTGCCGCTGCTCTGCTGGGTGTTTTGGGATACCGTTTTACACAAAGGCCGCCGCAGATTTTAGAGGTTACTTTGGGCGGCGGCGGTGGCGGCGGTGGTAAAGGAAGCGCTGCCGCTGTAAAAGGGGCCGAAAATCAGCAGCCAAGCGCCGCGCAGCAGCAGGTGGAAAAGACGCAGCTGGCTCGCCCTAAAGCTGATGATATCGTAGATCAGAAACAAAAGCCGCAGCAGCAGGAGCAGCAGCGTCAGACGCAGCAAAACAATACAGCGAGTGAAGCTGCGCAAAGCAATGTTAAGAGCGGTGAAGCTGACGGCAGCGGCACTGGCGGCGGTGAAGGGACCGGGGCAGGAACAGGTCAGGGCAGCGGTGAAGGCAGCGGCTCGGGTACTGGCAGCGGTTCCGGGAGCGGCAGTGGTCAGGGAGCCGGTCAGGGCAGTGGCAGCGGCGTTCCGGTAACGCCTCCTTATTTGGTTTCCAGTACAGATCCACGTTATCCGGCTGCGGCCAGAAATCGTGAGATCGAGGGTACGGTGTATGTAAAGATGCTGGTGAGCAGCGGCGGCAGCGTGGAAAATGCTTTTGTGGCCCGCAGCAGCGGCAATGAGGCTCTTGACGGTGCGGCTGTTGAGGCTGTATATAACTGGAGCTTCAGCCCGGCTAAGGATACGTATGGCAGCCCGGTGCGTTGTTATATTACGATGCCGGTCAATTTTGTACTGCATTAGTATTTGTTGGAGTGGTGAATTTGAAAAAATTTGGAATTGAGACTGCGATGATGACACGATATGATAATTTTGATAGTACCTTAAACAGCAGAACAATGAATTGCGCCTGCTGCGGTAAGGAATTTTTTGGTAATAAAAGCTTGCATACTTATAAAAGGACTATTAATAAGCTGCGCAGGTATTATTGCAGTTATAGGTGTTTCAGGCAGGCGGAAGCAGAGCTTGAAAAGTTGAAAGCAAAAGGAAAAAACATTGATGATATTTGAAGGTCATCAAAAGATTAAGGATGGTGCATTATGAGAAAACAATTTACAACTTTATTTTTGGCTGCGGTATTGACTTTTAGTCTGGCAGCGGTTGGCTTTGCTGAAGAAAAACAGGCTGAAACGCCTGTTGACCCGAATGCGACTAATTTAACGGCAGTATATCCTGTGCTTGAAGAGGCTGTTCCGGCAGTGCCTGTTAAGCCTGAGTCGTTAAAAGATGCTAAGGCAGTAACTGCGTATATTGCCGCTGTCGATAACTATTTAAAGGCAGTACAGAAATATATTGACGGTACTACTAATGATTTGAACAAGATCATCGACCAGCGGAACAAGGCGATCGCAAGCGCTAATAAAGTGGTTGAGGATTATAACGCTTTTTTTGAGGCGAATAAGCAGAAATAAAAGGACAGACAAATAATAAAGCCGTTGATACATTTGATGCATCAACGGCTTTATTATTCTATTTATAAGTAGTATTTTCTTCAAAAAGATTTTTGGATATGGATAATAATACTTATAAGTAGTGTTAAGAAGGGCGTGTTTATGCCAATTTACTGACTGTAGGCACAAAAAATATTTTATCGGCAAAAATTCAAAAACGTTGACTGGTAAAGTTATGAATGTTAAAATTCAAACTCAATGGGAATTGATATCATAAATAAAAAAATATCAATAAATAAGAATAGATAAATAGCTGGATTTATGATATCAAAATCAAGAAAGAAAAGGAGCTGTATTTTGGTGAAAAAATTTGAATTGGGACGCTTGATGTGTACAGTGATTTTGGGAACGAGCTTTTTAGCAGGATCGGCTTATGCAGAAGAAAATTTATCGGAATTCGTTTTGGATGGAATAAATGTGACTGCCCTGGGGTATGAAAAAAGTAATTTGGATACGCCTGCTGATACTGTTGTTTATACAGGCGAACAGTTAAAAGAAACCGGTGCCAGCGATGTGGCAAATGCTCTGAAATACAAGGGCGGGGTTTATTTTACCAATATGGGGCCACATGATCAGAACTGGATAACCGGCAGCAGCCAGATAAATTTGCGCGGTATTGATGGTGGAACTTTGGTGTTGATCAATGGCGTGCCTGCTTCTTTTAATAATGTCAATCATTTAGATATGCTCAATTTAGATGAGGTGGAAAGAGTAGAGGTTGTCAAGGGTGGGGGGGCAGTGCTCTATGGCAGCGAGGCATTGGGCGGAGTTGTTAACGTTATCACTAAAGATCAAATGAAAAATTCGCTGCGTGTAGCTGCAGGAAACAAAGGACAGCGTGATTATGCTGCCACCATAGGTATGGGTAAAGTAAGCCTGGCTCTTGGAAGAAATGAGTTTGGTTCTACCGGCAATATGACGGAAAAAATTGGTGATTTAACAATTAATTCTCCTGCTAAGACTGGTTATTATATTGGTTTTGGCGACAGTAAAAAAGATCATCTGGCTTTTAACTATAAATTTGATGACCGATTTAAATTCAGTTATATGTTTAATAAAAAGAAATATTCGATAAATTATAACGATATTGATGAAATGCTGTTAAAACATTTTATGTATGATGACCGTGAGCATTTTGCACAGATAGCATATAATGATGAAAACGGCTGGGAGTCTAAAGTTTATTACAATCAGAGACGAATCGAAAATCCGGATTATTTTGTAGTGAATTCGATGAATGTAGAGTGGGAGAAAAGTGACCAGAAGCAGTATGGGCTGGATACGAAAAAAGTTTGGCGTAGTGAGAAGGCAACAGGGTTAATTGGTATCAGCGCTAAACGAGAAACTTATGTTAATGATAATCAAAAATTTAGTAATTCTAACTCAAGTAGCAGTGCATTAAAGCCGCAGGCTCATTTTGGTACTTATGCGCTTAATAGCTTTTCATTATATGGATCGTATGACCGTAAGCTGAGTCAGGCAACAAATATAGTTTTTAGTGCGCGTGAGGATTTATTCCGTTCTGATGCCGGTGACTATAATGAGTTTTTGCCGCAGGTCCAGGCTATAACCAAATTTGATGAACATAATTCTGTTTATGCCAGTGTTGGTAAATCGTTCAGGATGCCTACATTCCGTAATCTTTATTATGGCAGTAATATGATAGAACCTAATCCGGATTTAAAGCCGGAATATGGTTGGAATTATGAAGTTGGTTATAAATATAACGAAAACGGAAGGCGGTTGAACCTTACTGCATTTAGGACAGATATCAAAGACCAAATTGTTTCTGTTTGGGGCAGTACAAGATCTAAGACGATGAATGCTTCAAAATATCGCAATACTGGTATTGAACTGCGGTATGAACAGGATGTCGATAAGCATTTTACTTATAATGTAGGCGCAGTGTTTGCCAAGCCGCAGCGTATGTATAAAGAAGGTCAGGACTGGAGCGATACTTTAGGACGTTATCAGCTAAACGGCGGTGTAAATTATGTGAATCGTGATTTTAGTGCGGCCTTAAACCTGAGCTATTGGGGTAATCGTTTTAAAAACGGCGTCAGCAGTGAAAAAATTACCGTAACAGAAATATCTTCGCCACTTTTAGTGTCTAATTTACATCTTGGTTATAAGGTTGCTAAAAATATGACGGCTACCTTTGATGTCGATAATTTATTCGATCGTAAGGATATTGCTAATGTTGGCGGAACGAGCAACAATAATTTGTATTATACAATGGGAAGGACTTTCCGGGTTGGTGTAAATTATAATTTTTAAAAGTTGGCAAAGGGAAACATAATTGTGTTTCCCTTTTGCTTTCCTGCAGTGAGTTGTGTTACAATAAAATACAACTTATGAGTAGGATGGTGTTTCTATGTTCGTTGGTCGTAGTGAAGAATTAGGTCTTTTGGAGAAAATGTATGCCAAAAAATCTTTGAGCTTGGTACTTGTGAGCGGTGGATATAAAATTGGTAAAACAGCATTTCTGCAGGAGTTTCTGCAGAAAAAAGCAGCTGCTTATTTTGTTGCCCGCAATGCGTTATCCACTGTCAATCTGGCGGCTTTTTGCCTGGAATTAAAAGAGCAGGGTCTTTGGGGTACAAAAAATGAATTCCGCAGCTGGGATAGCGTTTTAAGTGCATTATTTTTTAGAGCGACGCAGCAGCAGCTGGTTTTAGTAGTTGACGATGTACAGTATTTATTTGACTCTGCACCGGAATTTTTTGCAGCATTTGATAAGTATGCTACAAAATATAAAAAGCAGTTAAGATTATTAGTTGTTTTAGCTGGGGCGCCCTGGGCTGAGATGGAGAGGTTTTTCCTCAAAAACAAGGCGCTTCAGATCAAAAAGCATATCAATGATATTATAAAATTAGGTGCTATGGATTTTTGGGAAGCGCAGCCATTTTTGGAAGGTTTTACTGATGAAGAAAAATTGTGCTTATATGGAGCTGCTGGCGGCAACCCTCATTATATGAGTTATTTTGATAGGGCGTTGTCTTTTAAGGATAATTTGAAAAAACTTTTTTTTGAGCCCGCTGCACCATTATATAAAGAGCCGCCCCAGCTTTTGAAGCTTGAATTAAGGGAGCCGTCTACATATAATACGATACTTTGCTCTGTTGCCTGTGGAGCCGGGAGACTGAATGAAATAGCGGCAGCGGCCAATATGGAATGCAACAAGGTTTCTAAATATTTGAATGTGCTGCTGACGATGGGTGTTTTGCGGCGTGTCAATCCTGCTTTCAGCAACAGCAGTAAAATAAGCTATTATGAAATTACTAATAGTATGTTTGCTTTTTGGTATCAGTTTGTCTTTCCTTATATGAGTTCGATTGCCATTGGCCGGGGCAATCAGGTTTTGCGTAATAATATTATGCCAAGAATAGATTTATTTGCCGCCTGGATTTTCAAAAAAATCTGTTTGCAGTATTGCTATAAATTAAATAAACGCAATGATTTTATGTGTGATTTTGAAAAGATAGGCCCCTGGTGGCAGGGCAGCGGCAGTAATAAAATAGAGGTTGATTTTATAGCTGACGGTATTAAGGAAATTTGTCTGATCGATTGTTTTTGGAGTAATAAAAAGGCCGATAGTGCTGTATTGAAAAAATTGCTTGATAAAGGTGAAAATTTTACAGGAATCGATAAAAGTTTTTTATGTTTTTCTAAAAAAGGTTTTACTGATGAGTGTATGGAGATTTCGGCCAGGGATTCGCAGCTCAGGCTGATATCTTTGAAGTATATGAAATGAAAGACTTTGCCTGACGCAGAATTTATTGACGGGTGTTTATGAATATGAAAAAGAGTATCACAATAATACTGGTGTTGTTTTTAGGAATGCTGCTGGGCGGTTGTGGCAGTGATAGTGCTGAAATAAAGGAGGTGCAGCAGAAAACTATTATAGTTAAAGACAGTGTTGGCCGCGAAGTTGAGCTTCCTTATCCATTGGAAAGAGTTGCTGTCTGCAATGTTTATAATGCTGAATTGATAACTGCCGTGGGTGCTATGGACAAAATCGTCGGCGTTGATAATTATATATTTAAAGACCAGTCTGGTTTTAAAAACAGGTTTACTAAAGCGCAGGTTTTTGGTATCAGCCAGAATGCTATGAATTACGAAAAACTGGCCGAGCTGGCGCCGCAGGCAGTGATCATTACAGGTGAGGGAACATGGCGGGACGCACAGGATATGCTGGACAGATTTGGAATCAAAGTAATTGTAATAAATTCTTATTATACAGATCAGTTTGGTGCTAATTGCCGCCTGATCGGTAGAATTTTTGGCAGGGAATCCGAGGCAGAAGAACTGGTTGCTTATTTTACTGATAAACTGACTTATATACAAACGCAGCTTAAAGATGTACCGCGTAAAAGCTTGTATTTTGAATATCGAATTCTTGGCAAGACAGCAGTGCCAGGTGATTATTTTTATAAAATGGTCGAATATTCAGGCGCTGATAATATTTTTGCCGATGCTAAAGGAGCGCAGGTTGATCAGGAAGCGATAATCGAGAAAAATCCTCAGTATATTGTGAAGGTAGCGGATGCCAATGCTTATTCTTCTTATGAGCCGCCGACTATAGAGCAGAAAGAAGCGATCAAGCAGGAGCTTGTTTCGCGCAGCGGTTGGGCCGGTATTGACGCAGTGCGTAATGACAGGATACTGCTTCTTTCGCATTATTTGCATGGTGGGGCTTCTAAGCTGATGGGCACGATCTATATAGCGAAGTTTTTATATCCGGAATATTTGCCGGAGCTGCATCCGGAAGAAGTTTTTAAAACATGGCTGGAAAAGTATCAGCAGCTTAAATATATAAAGGGGCATTCTTATCCGGAGCTATATTAGGATGCTTAAAAAATGTCCGGTCGATGTGAGAATTTATATATTGACTGGACATTTTTTTATTGACACTAAAGTTAAAGGATGTTAAAATGCAATAGAGTTAGCTGTAGCTAACTCTATTGCATTTTATTTTATGAATAAAGTTGTTTATATTGATTTAAATATAGAATATTTTTGTTTGAAAACAGTGAGCTATTTATTTTTAAGGGAGGCAGTTTATTGATGAGAAAAATTGCGATTTATGGTAAGGGCGGTATTGGCAAGTCAACTACGACTTCAAACTTGTCAGCAGCGTTGGCACTTAAAGGCTATAAAGTAATGCAGGTTGGCTGTGATCCTAAATCCGATTCTACTAAGAATTTAATGGAAGGGAAGCGTATTCCGACTGTTTTAGAGCAGCTGAAGGAAAAGGGAGAAGAGCTGGAACTGCAGGATATCGTTTTTGAAGGCTTTGGGGGTGTGCTGTGCGTAGAAGCAGGCGGCCCGACACCAGGTATAGGCTGTGCAGGCAGAGGTATTATTTCGGCGTTTGAGAAGCTGGCAGAATTGAAGGCTTTTGAAATTTATAAACCGGACATCGTTATTTATGACGTGCTGGGTGACGTTGTTTGCGGCGGTTTTGCCATGCCGATCAGAGGCGGTTATGCCAGAGAGGTTTTTATTGTTTCTTCGGGCGAGATGATGGCGCTTTATGCAGCTAATAATATCGCGCAGGCAATTAAAAATTTTGGCCGCAGAGGTTATGCCCGTTTGAAAGGAATCATTCTGAATGCTAAGAATATTGAGAACGAACAGGAGTTGGTTGCCAAAGCTGCTGCCGAGATAGAAACCGGGATCGTAATGTATGTACCGCGTTCAGGCGATATCCAGACTGCCGAAAATATGGGTGGGACGGTAAGCGAATTTGTACAGGATTCGCCGATGGTCAGGGTTTATCAGGAGCTGGCTGATAAAGTTTTAGAATTAAGTGAAGACAGTAAGGGGGATGAATGATGAAAAATAAACTGTTGTTGTTATTGGTTGCCGTTATAGCAGGTGCACTTGCGTATTATTGCTTTAATACAGACGGAAAAAGTGAAAGTGCATCGACTGCTGCCGGTGAAACTTATAAACTTGAATATACGCCTACGCTGCAGGCTTATGGTTTTACGGAACCAGTAGTTTTGAAAACTAAACCGCAGCGTGTCGTGTCGTTGGTACATACTCCTGTTTTGGCATTGCATGAAATGGGTATCAGGCAGGTCGCTGTTCCTCAGGCGGCAATGCTGGAATGGCCGTCTGATTTGGTTAAGGAGGCAAAATTGCTGAATGTATCAATGAATTCTAACTTTGACATTGAATCAGTTATTGCTTTGGAACCGGATCTGGTAATAGTTGGCTATCAGTCTAAGGATACTTATGGGAAAATTTTGGATCGTGAAAAAATACCGGTGTATTATGTCGATGCAGGGCATGTCGTATCTTATGAGTCGATTAAGGAGCTGACTGACGTGCTGATCAACGCTTTTGGCAAAGATAACGCCGGGGCGGAAGCAATCGCGGCCAGGTTTAACAAATTGGAAACGAGAATGGCTGCTAAAAGACAGGAGAATAAGGACCAGCGCGTTATGGTGCTGCAGTCAGCACCGCCCCGCCATTATATTCAGGGCAAAGATGGTACGTTAGGCAGTATGCTTGATATGCTGGGGTACGAAAATGTATATAAGAACAATAAGATGGTGCTGGTTGATCTGGAACAGGCTTTAGCGTATGAACCTGATTTACTGTTTTGTGTAGGCGGTTCCAAAACTGCTGCTGAGCATCAGCAGGTGATGGAGGAAGATTTTGCTAAAAATCCTGAGTATTGGAACAATATTAAGGCGATCCGTGAACATGAGGTCATTTATCTGCCGATCAAATATGTTGCGACTGCAGGGATCAATGTTATTGACAATATAAATGAATTGATCGATATTATCGATGCGAAGAAGCTGAAGCACAATGAGTAAAGAAGTAAATGTTTTGCAGGTTAGTATGGTGTGTCTGGTTTTACTGGCTGTTTTGTTATTATTAGCCGTTGTGGCACTGGGAGTGGGCAGCGCCGGTTATTCGCTGCAGCAGATCGTTCAGGCGCTTTTTTATGATGAAAGTGGTCCGGTAAGGGTAGTTGTTTATAATTTGCGGTTACCGCGTTTGATCATGGCGGTAGAAGTAGGAGCCTGTCTGGCTGTTGCCGGCGCTCTTTTGCAGGCTGTTATGCGTAATCCACTGGCAGATCCTGGGATCATAGGTGTTTCTGCCGGTGCGGCTACTGCGGCGACGACGATTTTGCTGCTGTTTCCGACTTTGGTTTCTTCGGTACCGCTTTTTGCTTTTGGCGGCGCGGCTCTGGCCTGTGTACTGATCTATTTGCTGGCCTGGCGAGATGGGATCGATACGGTCAGGATAATTTTATCTGGCGTAGCGATCAATACGGTTTTAGGGGCTTATAACTCCTTTTTGCAATTATTGAATTCAGATAATCTTTCCAGTGTGTTGTCTTTTATGAATGGCAGTCTTTCTGGACGTTCCTGGGATCATGTTTATATTATTACGGTGTATGCTTTTATTGGCCTTGTTTTAGGTGTCTGCTGTATCAAGAATGCCAACATTTTGCAGTTGGGTGACGAGATGGCTCAAAGCCTGGGCGTAAATGTAACTTTTGTGCGGATCTTTTTATCGGCGGTGGCTGCTTTTTTAGCTGCAGCAACGGTAGCAGAGGCTGGTATGATCGGCTTTGTTGGTTTGGTCGTGCCGCATATTGCGAGAATGATGGTTGGATCTGACTATAAGGCACTGCTGCCGGTGAGCATGCTTTTGGGCGCGGTAATCCTTTTGGCGGCAGACACTTTGGGAAGGACGCTTATTCCCGGGATGGAGATACCTGTAGGTATCGTTATGGCAGTTACCGGCGGGCCGTTTTTCTTGTATATGTTAAGAAAGAAGGGCAAAGTAAGTGGAAGTTAAGGGTGAAAAATTAGAGATCGGCTATGATGGGCGCATTGTGGTCAGGGAAATGGACATTACTGTAAAAAAAGGTGAGATCACGACGATCATCGGACCTAACGGTTCAGGAAAATCTACGCTGCTGAAAGCTTTGACACGCTTGCTGCGTTGCAGCATGGGCTGCGTTTATCTTAATAAGGAAGATTTGTATAATATCGACAGTAAAAAACTCGCCAAGTGTATTGGGGTTTTGCCGCAGCGTCATTGTGCGCCGCCTGATTTTAAGGTCAGGGATTTAGTTGGCTATGGTCGTGTGCCTTACCAGAAATGGTATGAGCAGAATACGGAAGAGGATGAAAAGATCATCGAGTGGGCATTAAAGGCGACTGGTACCTGGGCTTTGCGTGATAAATCTATTCAGGAATGTTCCGGCGGCGAATCGCAGCGGGTATGGATAGCTACAGTTCTGGCGCAGCAGCCGGAGATTTTGTTTTTGGATGAACCGACGACATATCTGGATATTGCGCATCAGCAGGAAACGATGAAGCTTGTAAAAAGATTGAACCATGAGGCGGGAATCGGGGTGGTGATGGTGCTGCACGATTTAAGCCATGCCCTGGAGATCAGCGACAGGATCATAGTTTTGAAAAATGGCTGTAAATATGGTGAAGGCTGTCCGCAGGATATTATCACACCTAAAATGATGCGTGAGGTTTATGACGTGGATTGTGATGTGGTGCAGATGCCGGGCCGCAAAAAGCCTTTGATTATGTTTAAGGAAATAAGTTGATAAAAGGAGTTTGGTTATGGCAATGGATGGAAAAGAGCTGGTTGCAAAACTGGCTAAATTGAGTCAGGTGCAAAGCATTAAAAATATACCGCAGCTGACGCACGCGTTGTTTCCGGGTACGCATTGCCCTTTGATGGGGGCGGCAATGGCTGTCGGAGGGATCAATGACAGCCTGATAGTTGTAGTTGGCACTGATGAATGTACTTATTACACTAAAAGTATGACTGTACATTCTGAAAAATTTGGCGGTATTGGCGGGCGTTGTGTGTCGGTTGTTTTGGATGACCATGACGTAACCTTTGGAAGTGCGGAAAAGGTGCAGGAAGCCTTTAAAGAAATTATTGAAGAATATCGTCCTCAGTGCGTCTTTTTGGTTACGACCTGTGTTATTGAAATCATCGGGGACGACTTTGACGCTATTGCAGAAGGGCTTAGCGAGCTTTATGGGATTCCGGTGCTGCCGGTACATACCGAGCATTTTAAATGTGAAGACCATTTGCCTGGCCTGGAACGGACTATCTCTGTCTGCGCAGCAATGATGGAGCCGCGTGCTTGCGATAACAGTGTTAATCTGCTGGGACAGCGTATGGGCGATTTTGCCACGACGGAGCTTTATGCCATGCTGCAGAAGGCGGGCATAAAAATTGGCTTACAGCTGCCCTGCGGCTGTACGGTGGATGATATTAAAAATGCTGCTGCGGCGAAGGTGAATATTGTAGTTAACGATATTGCCCTGCCGTTGGCGCAGAAGATGCAGGAAAAATTTGGAACGCCGTATGTTTATTTCAATAAATTCGTCATTCCTGAAAAAATCTATGAAGCCTATAAAAATCTTTTTGGCTATTTAGAGCTAGAGCCTCCTGAAGAATTGGAGGTGCTTTATCAAAACATAAGAGCAGAAATTGAAAAAACTAAGAGCGAACTGGCTGGTATTACTTATATTTACGGAAATACGCCGTATGCAGTTTTTGAAATGAACTGTTTTCTGAGTTCTCTTGGCATGGTGCCGCAGGTGATCCAAACGAACAGATATACCGCCGCAGATGAGGAGTATGCAAGGAAAATGCTGCAATATACAGATCCTTATGTTTGCAAAGCAGCTAATATCGCGCCTCTGCAATATGTCTATGATGTATTGTCTCCTTATTTGTATCTGGGACATGAATTTGCGAGCAGACTGCGTCAAAAAGGTATGGCTATTGTCCACAGCGACAGGGCCGGCGGTATGCTTGGTTTTGAAGTTACCGGGTATTTGCTGCAGCAGTTAGTCAAGGCTGTGAGGGAAGCAAAAGAATATAGAAGGGAGCTGGGCATATGAGTTTGTGCAGATACTTGCCTGTTCCCTCAGATCGAATGGGGATCATTTGGAGCCTGCTCAGCGTAAAAGACAGCATTATTCTTGAATATGGCCCGGCCGGGACAACTCATTTCAGTATGGGGCTTTATGGTGCGCTGGGTGTAGAATGTCAGCAGCGGTTGTTTACAACACATATGAATGAGGATGATGTGGTGATGGGGGACGTTACCCGTTTGGAAGAAGCCATTATCGAGCTGGATAAAAGCTATGAACCTAAAGTTATTTTTGTTGTGGCATCGTCTATTTCTGCGGTTATTGGAACGGACATTAAAGGCGTTTGCAATTATATGCAGCAGGAGGTGAAAGCGAAGCTGGTTGCCTTTGAGCAGGGCGGCTTTAGGGGCGATTACAGCGTAGGGCTGACTGAGGTTTATAAATTGCTGGTCAATAATCTTCCGCATAAAGATCAGGCTTTGCAAAAGAAAACCTATAATATTATCGGCGCTTCCATGGGCAGTTATCGTGCCGCATCGGATGTTTGGGAGCTGCAGAATCTGATGCGTGAAGCCTTTGGCTATGAAATGCATACCTGTTTGTGTCACGAAACTTCTGTGGCTGAGATAGGCGATATTGGCGCAGCCGAAATCAATTTGGTAATGCGGCAGGAAGGCTTGCCGGCGGCCGACCTGCTGAAAAATAAATTTGCTGTGCCTTTTGTTTTCAGTGCTCCTTATGGGTATGCCGCAACTTTAGCCTGGTTGGAAGAAGTGGGCAAAGTTTTAGGGCAGGCCCCGGACAGTAAGCTATGCGCCAGATTACGTCTGAAAGCCGGGAATGCAGCTTCTTTGAAGATGTATGCCATGATGATGGGGCGCAAAAAGATGCCTCAGGCAGCTGTACTGGGAGAATATGACCTGGTGAAAGGGTTAAGTGCGTTTCTCCGATCTGTAGGCATCAATGTTAAGCATAAGGTATGCAGTCATTCTTTAAAAAGCATTATAGAAGCAGAGCCGGATATTCAATATTTTGCTGTAGAAAAAGAGAAAATTGACATATTGAAAAATTTGCGGCAGACGCTTGTCCTGGCAGACGATGTTTCAAACAGGCTTTGCGACAGCAGCAATGTTGTATTGCGAGTGAGCGCGCCTTTTATTGAGGGTGCTCAGATTGCAACGCATTTGCCTTTGCTTGGTGAAAAGGGTACAGATTTTTTACTGGAAACTGTCGAAGCATATTATCAGACTTTAGCTTAATAAAAACTTAAATATCCCCTCAAGATTAATACTTGAGGGGATATTTAAAGGGTGGAGGTTAGGTGGAGCTAACTAAATAAAATAAGTTGTAAAAATCTTGCTGCCCCGGCGAAATATTGGCAAGCCAGAGGGCGAAAAGATTCTATACTAGATTTTTATAATGAAAAGGAGGTCGATGCTGCTGTTGGTTTAGTATTTGTGACAGTAAAATTTTAGGGGGAGTTAAGGTGAAAAAGTTTTTTAAATTTTTATGCATGTGTCTGATCATGAGTATGGCAGAATCGGCACATGCCGCATTACCAACAGTAAAAGATACTGTGATTATTTCTGCAGCAGACAACAAGCCGATAACACTTACGAAAATGGCTGAGGGCCTTGTTGATTATGATGTATTATTTTTTGGTGAATTTCATGATCAGGATGTGCTGCATGAGCTGGAATATGAACTGCTGCAGCAACTATATACTATTCATGGTGATAAGCTGGTTCTGTCACTGGAGATGTTTGAGGCTGATAACAAATCTGTTTTGGACGAATATTTAGCAGGTAAAATTTCTGAAGAGGATTTTCTGGGCAAGTCACGTCCCTGGCCCAGATATAAAACTGATTATCGTCAGTTGGTAGAGTTTGCCAGGGAACATAACTTACCTGTTATTGCCAGCAATATACCGCGCTTTTTAGCCTCCAGGCTGGCGAAAGGGGGAACTTTAGAAGATGTAGAAGAGCAGGATAAGCAATATTTACCTGTCAGGACCTATGCGCCAGCAGGAAAATATAAAGAGAAGTTTACTGCTTATATGACTAAGGGACAGACGCCGATGCGAATTCCACAGGCGCGGATAGATCAGGTGTTTGCCGCTCAATGCATAAAAGATGACAAGATGGCAGAAAGTATTTTTTATTATTGGCAAAATAACCAGGATAAAGTAATTTTTCACGTTAACGGTTGTTTCCATTCTGATGGGCATTTAGGTACTGTCGAAAAACTGGAAGCGTTGAATCCGGCTTTAAAAGTAGGCGTGATTACGCCTAAGGATCTGCCGGAAGATAAAAACTATATGAAAACTTATGCCAGCGATAAAAGTGACGGCGAATATATTATTTATTTTCCAAGAGTAGCAAAAGAACAATGAGCAAAGGAAGGGTAGTATGGTGAAAATAAAAAATAAGAGGTTTTTAAACGGGAAAATACTGATGACCGTACTGATTGGTACGAATGTCATCTGGGGGGGCACAGAGACCTATGCCGAAGAGCAGCATAAATTTACTTTAGATGAATATGTGGTGACTGCTACTCGTACCGAACTTAACAGAAAAGAAGTTCCTCAAAGCGTGGAAGTCATAACTAAAAAGGATATTCAGAATATCGGTGCGACCAATGTTATAGATGCTTTGCGCACTGCAACTAATGTTGAGATCCCTGAAGCGGCTGGAGTAGGGCATACTTTGGGCATCAGAGGCAGCGGCAAAAATGATGTGCTGGTACTTCTTAATGGACGTCGTATTCCCGGTGAAGGATATGGACAGGTTTCTACTAATACTTATGTGTTGTCGCGGTTAAATGTGAACAATATAGAACGAATTGAAGTGCTGCGCGGACCGGCCGGGGCCTTATACGGCTCGGAAGCTTCTGCCGGCGTTATCAATATCATCACTCAAAAGCCTGAAAACAGATCAATGACTGTGGGAGTGGCGGCAAATAGCCGTGAAATGAGTAATTATTACCATTTTGACAGCGGCAAAGATGGAAAGATGAGCGCGGCATTTGATGCCAATTTTACTAAAGTCCGTTATTTTAAATGGGATGACGCCAATATGAGCAAGTATTTTGGGCCTACCCAAAATTACAGCCTGGATGTAGATTATAAGATGGATCAAAACAACAGCTTAAATTTATATCTGGACTATGAAAATACAAATCAGCAGTTTAAAAAGTTTACCAGTGCCAGCGGACCTTTTTCTTATCTGGGGATATATAATGTTGACAGAAAAAGTGCCAGCCTGACTTATAACGGAGCAAATGCCAACAGTAATTATATGGTGAGTGCTACTTATGGCGAATTGAAGAAAGATGTAACTAGTGCCATGGTTGCGAACAGTGTCGGCAGTTCCAAGTTTAACTTTTGGAATATTGAAGCTCGTGACACGATCAAGTTAAATGACAGTAACCGGCTGACCTTTGGCGGTGAATTCAGAACGGACAGCCGGAAGGACAGCAGTATTGATGAAAGTTCCGATCAGTATTCATTATTTGTACATGATGAGTTGAAAATAGGGGAGAAACTTTTGCTTATTCCTGCTATCAGATATGATCATCATGACAGCTTTGGAAACGAAACTTCGCCTAATATCGGTGCAACTTATTCATTTACTGATACCACCAGGTTTAAAGCTAATTATGGCGAAGGTTATAGAGCGCCGTCTATTTCCGAATTATACGGTACTTATTCTAATCCTAATCTGCGCCCTGAAAAATCAAAAGGCTATGAGTTGTCATATGAACAGGAATTTGACACTGATACTGCCGTTAAATTGACATATTTTAAAAATAAAAAGACTGATGCCATTGCAATGGATTACAGCTTAGCGCCTAATTATCAATATATGAATATCGAAAAATCTTCTTCTGAGGGCGTTGAGTTTGAAATCAAGCATGATTTGGGCAATGGTTTCACAGTGATTGGCAATTATGACTATCTGGATGCTATGAACGATAAAACCAATACGCGCCTGAATTATAATGCCCGTAATACTTATACAGCAAAATTGATGTGGACAGAGCCTGTAAAACAGGAATGGAATATCACTGCCTGGAATAAGTGGTATTCTGATTATAGGGCAGACAATGAAGATCACAGCATTAATACCTTTAATTTTGTCGTTAACAAACGCTGGGGAGATAAATATCGTGCTTATGCCGGTATTGATAATCTTTTTGATAAAAAAATCACAGAGATGCGTTATTCCGGACGTTTATGGCGTGTCGGTGCAGAGATGACCTTCTGATAACTTTTCTATTATGATGAAACGCCGCTGCTATTTGTCAGCGGCTTCCTTTGCTATCTGCAACGCATTTGTGCTACAATAATAAAATATAGATTGATGTTGGCGCAGTAGTAGACAGAGAGGTGTTAATATGGGACAGTTAAAAATAACGGAGATCGAGGCGCAGCTGAATGAGTGGGAGTTTTTAAAAGAACTGCCGCCGGAAATAGACGGTTTTAAGTTAACAATGGGTCAGGGCATTGACGGACAGATCTTAACGATCGCTTCCTATGGTAATGAAGCGATGCACAGTAAGCTTGATTTGGTCTATACATCGGAAACCTTTGATTATGTGCCGGTAAAAACGATCGGTATGCATACGTTCAGGGATATTCGCTATTTTTGCCGCGACCGGGATAAATTTGCTAAATTGATGCAGGAGAAACTGCCTGAGCTTTTGGCTGATATCAACAGGGAGAAAAAACACCGGATGGGAACTTTGGTAGAAGGGACCGGGCTTGCCAGCTGGGAATATGCGGCCAGGCTGCCGCATAAAGTCGGCGGCTTTGAACTGTTTATAGCACCTGAGAATCCCATTGACTATATCAATGGTTCGACGCTTTTTATCGATTACAGCGACTTTGAACATGGCAATCAGCTGGTATTTTTTTATAACACTTTCAGGGATGAGTTTTTTGCAGAAACCAAACAAGGCTTCTTGACCGGGATCACCCATGAATTTGATTGCCGGAATTTGGAAGCGCTGGAAAAACTGCTGGATGAGAATCTGGAAGCAGCATTGCAAAAACTTGGCAAAGCGTAAAGAATGTAATAAATTTATTGTCTGAAACCCTTGACATCTTGATGCAAATGCCATATAATATGCCTACATGGTTTGAATGGCCCGGTGGTTCAGTTGGTTAGAATGCCGCCCTGTCACGGCGGAGGTCGTGGGTTCGAGTCCCATCCGGGTCGCCATTTTTGCCTCGGTAGCTCAGTTGGTAGAGCAAAGGACTGAAAATCCTTGTGTCCACAGTTCGATTCTGTGCTGAGGCACCATTTATGCGGAAATAGCTCAGTGGTAGAGCACCTCCTTGCCAAGGAGGGGGTCGCGAGTTCGAATCTCGTTTTCCGCTCCAGTTAAGGCGACATAGCCAAGCGGTAAGGCAGAGGTCTGCAAAACCTTTATCCCCAGTTCGATTCTGGGTGTCGCCTCCACTTTTTTGCCGGGGTGGCGGAACTGGCAGACGCAAGGGACTTAAAATCCCTCGGGGAGTGATCCCCGTACCGGTTCGATTCCGGTCCTCGGCACCATTATTTTTATGGTGGATGTAAACAGTACAACGATATAGTCAAGTAAGAGATTGACGGAGCGTCCCGTATCGGACGCTTTTTTTATTATTTAATTTTAGGATTTGAAATGAAAGCGGTGAGAAAGATGGTTAATAGTTTTGCAGAATTGAAGGTTTGTGCCAAAACAGTGGAACAGCTTAAGCAAATGGGCATCAAAAGGCCGATGCCTGTTCAGGAACAGGCTATTCCGGCCCTGTTTGCAGGGCGTGACGTTATTGCCAGAGCACAGACAGGTACCGGTAAGACTTTGGCGTTTTTAGTACCAATGGTTGAACGTCTGGATGCGTCCAGGTCTTTTGTCCAGGCGCTGGTCATTACCCCGACGCGTGAACTGGCACAGCAGATCGCGGTAGAGCTGAAAAAGCTGTTGGGCGAAAGCGAAGTAAAGGTACTGGCAGTTACCGGCGGCCGTGATTTTGAAGCGCAGAAGCATAAGCTGGATGGCAAAAGCCATGTTTTGATCGGTACGCCGGGCCGCCTTTTGGACCATATCCGCAAAGGCAATACTAATCTGGGCGGCGTTAAATATCTGGTGTTGGACGAAGTAGATGAAATGCTGAAGCAGGGCTTTATTGATGAAGCGTCCGAGCTGATAGCGATGACTGATCCTGAGCGTCAGACGATGCTGTGCAGTGCTACTTTGTCTGAGGAAGTACAAAAGCTGGGCAAGCGGATCACCCGTAATTGTGCTTTGATCGATATTGATCCCAATAAGGCAACAGTCGAGAACATCAAGCAGATTTGTATCAAAACTACGGACGAATACCGCAATCAGGCAGTTGCCGCTTTGATAGACCGTTATAACCCTTATCTGATGATCGTTTTCTGCTTCAGTAAGGAACGGACAAAAGAGTTGGGTGACTGGCTGGGCAGTAAGGGCTATAATGTAGATGTACTGCATGGCGAAATGTCGCAGGCCAAACGTAAAACCGTGATGAAGGCTTTCCGTGAAGCCAAGCTGCAGATTTTAGTAGCCAGTGATCTGGCTGCCCGCGGCCTGGATATCGAAGGCGTGACCCATGTCGTCAATTATGATATTCCGCATGATGTAGACTGGTATGTGCATCGCATCGGGCGTACCGGGCGTGCCGGCAACGAAGGTATCGCTGTTACCCTGTATACGGCAGAAGAGGCCAAATGGCTTAAGAATATTGAAAGCAAGCTGGATGTAAAAATGGAACGGCAGAATTTAGAGGGCAAAACGATAGCCCGGCGTGAGGCAAGACCGGTTCAGAAAAAACGTAAGGCTGAAGCTGCCAAGCCGAAACGCGGTAAAAAAGCCGTTGCTGATAAGCGTAAAGCGCCTAAGACCGGCTCGAACCGCCGCCAAAATAAAAACGAATAAGTGTGAGAAAGTGAGGGGACTGTTATGCAGGCAGTAAACAAAGAAAGAGTAGCCGGACTGTTACAGGGACTGGCACAATTCGGCAAAACAGAACACGGTATCACAAGACTGGCTTATACGGCAGAGGACAAGGCAGCGGAGGACTGGCTGCTGCAGCAGGTGCAGGATTTAAAGCTGCAGCTGTCAACTGATGCTGTCGGCAATGTTTTTCTGCGGCGGGAAGGCAAAAATCCTGCTTTGACTCCTGTCGCTATGGGTTCCCATATCGATACAGTCGTGCAGGGCGGCGCTTATGACGGTACGGTAGGCGTCATCGGCGCTTTAGAAGTGCTGTATATGCTGCAGGATGAAGAGCTGGAACGCCCGGTGGAGGTCATTATTTTCAGGGCTGAGGAATCGAGCCGTTTTGGTTTTGCCACTATCGGCAGCAAGCTGATGGTCGGCGTAGGCGATCCTGATAAATTTTCGAGCGCGGCCAAAGCCGGCGCTGTGACTTTTAAAGAAGCGCTGACTGAATGGGGCTGCGACCCTGCTGCCTATGGACAGGCGCGTAAAGAAACAGGCTGCTTTAAAAGCTTTTGGGAAATGCATATCGAACAGGGTAAAGTACTGGAAGAAACAGGCGAGCGGATCGGAATCGTGCATAATATCGCGGCGCCGACACGTTTTAAGATCATCGTTGAAGGCATGGCCGATCATTCCGGGGCCACGCCGATGGGCTTCCGCAAAGACGCGCTGGTAAGTGCGGCCCGGCTGGTTATAGCTATTGAAGAAGCTGCTACTAATGAAGCCGAAAACGGCACCGTTGCGACGGTGGGTGTTTTAGACGTAGAACCGGCTTCGATCAATGTGGTGCCGGGCAAGGCTACCTTGTGGGTAGATCTGCGCGGTGTGGATGAGGAAAGCATCAACTGTGCTTTGAGCAATATTCGTGATGCTGTTTCGGAGATTGCTAAAAATGACAGTATTACTATTACTATGGATATGCTGACAGCTGATAAGCCGGTTGCTTTGTCCGAAGAACTGGCGGCAAAGCTTGATGCTGTCTGTGCGGCGAAAGGGATCGCCTATCGGCATATGAACAGCGGCGCCGGTCACGATGCCATGCATATGGCTGCACTGGCCCCGACAAGTATGCTGTTTGTGCCCTGTAAAGGCGGCATCAGCCATAACCCGGCAGAATATGCTGACAACGACGATATCTGTCTGGCGATCGAGATTTTGGCAGAAGCCGTTAAAGAAGAGGCCGCTGTCTAAAAAGTAACGCAGCAGGTAAAAAATAACCTGAGAATAAAAATAACTGTAAAATCTGCTGCAAAGCAGTCCTGTTAGGACGGGGCTGCTTTGCTTTTTTACTTTGTTCGTAATATAATTATAATGATATAGAATTTTCATTTTTCAAATTGAGGAGACGATAACATGGAAGAAGTGCGTGTGCGTTTTGCACCCAGCCCGACGGGTTATTTACATATTGGCGGAGCAAGGACGGCTTTATTTAACTGGCTGTTCGCTAAAAAGCATAATGGCAAGCTGGTGCTGCGCATTGAAGATACTGATACAGAGCGTTTAAAAGCAGACAGCGTGAGCCAGATCCTGACCAGTCTGAAATGGCTGGGACTGAATTGGGATGAAGGGCCCGAAGTAGGCGGCGAAGTCGGACCGTATTATCAGTCAGAGCGTCGTGAGATCTACAGCAAGGTTGCTGAACGGCTGCTGGAAGAAGGTAAAGCTTATTATTGTTTCTGTACTTCGGAAATTTTGGAAGCAGAGCGCGAAAAGCAGCGTGCGGCTAAACAGCCATTCCGCTATGCGCGCACCTGCCGCGATCTGCCTGTCGAGGAAGCCAAAGCCAGAGCAGCCAAAGGCGAGCCTTATTCCGTACGCATCAAAATACCTACGGAAGGCAGCCTGACCGTGCATGATCTGATCCACGGCGACGTTACTTTTGATTTGACGCAATTTGATGATTTTGTCATCGTTAAAACTAATGGTATGCCGACTTATAATTTTGCCGTAGTCGTTGACGACCATTTGATGAGGATCAGTCATGTACTGCGTGCCGAAGAACATTTATCCAATACTCCCAAGCAGGTACTGCTTTATGAGGCCTGCGGTTTTGACGTGCCTGAATTCGGACATATGCCGATGATCCTGGCTCCTGATCGCAGTAAGCTCAGTAAACGCCACGGCGCGACTTCTGTCGAAGAGTTCCGCGACCAGGGGTATCTGCCGGAAGCGATCGTCAATTATCTGACCCTGCTGGGCTGGGCCCCGGGCAACGAAGAAGAAATTTTTTCGCTGCAGGATACTGTAGCTCAGTTCGAGCTGGAAAAAATGTCGAAAAAGGCAGCCGTTTATGATACCAAGAAACTGACCTGGATGAACGGACAATATTTATCAGCGTTACCGCTGGAAGCAGTGCTGCCTGAGGCCACGGCTTTCTTCATCAAGTCCGGACTGGTGGATGAAGCCTGGCTGGCAGCCAATAAAGATTATTTTGCCCGGTTGGTGGACGTAGTGCGCGTGCGCGTCAAGACGCTGCAGGAAGTTGTTGAAGCCGCAGAATACTTCTTTAAAGATGTGACAAGCTACGATGAAAAAGGCGTCAGCAAGCATTTCAAGCCGGAAGCAGCAGAGCTTTTAACGGCCTGCATCGATGCGCTTGAAGGCTTGGAGACCTTTGATCTGGCCAGTACGGAGGCGGCTTACAATAAGATCGCTGAAGAACAGGGCCTGTCTTTGGGCAAAGTCGTGCATCCGACACGCCTGGCGCTGACAGGGCGCACTGTGAGCCCCGGCTTATTTGACGTTATGGTGCTGCTGGGTAAGGAAAAGACTCTGAGCAGAATGCGCAGGGCTGTTTTATATATCAAAACTTTAGCTTAAATCAAAAAAATTACTGAAAGAGGTGCGACGCCGATGAGAATACTGGGAATTTTACTGTGCTGCCTGATGCTGGAATTGAGTTCTGTGGCTTTTGCCGAGCAGCTGACGACTGTGTACAGCAAAGTTGTTGCTACAAAGAATATGCAGGGCGAGATCCCGGAGATCGACGGCCTGAGATATACCAATCTGCAAAAAAACGCCAACAGTATTTTGGCAGCCAGGGTCAAAGACTTGCTGGCGCAGGTCGGCGGCAGCGGTACGGTCAGCTATGAAGTCAAACTGAACCGCCCCAGCCTGGTCGGGATACTGCTTAAAGCGACTAACGGCGGACGTACAGCTTATCAGGCTGTAAATTTGGATATGACGACCGGCAATGAATTCAGTATTCGTGATTTTGTGGGTGAGGGCAATGCCATCCATGAGATTTTAGGCGCTTATGAGGGCGTATTGTTTGCGGATAACGGTATTTATACCCGTACTGCCAGCGGTGCGGCTTACAGTAATTTTGTTTCCTACAGCAAGTTGTTCCCGCTGCTGCGGACAGGGGACGCAGAGCGTTTGCTGACCGTTTTTGGCTTGACCCGTGCCGTTGAGGATAAGGTCGTTACTGTCAAAGCTGGGGAGCTGCTGGCCTTGCAGCTGGAATCCAACCGTACGACAGGTTATTCCTGGTTTGTCGAGGAGAAGGGGTATGCAGGCCAGTTTTATGAATTGGGCCGTTCCTATATCCTGCCGGGCAATGCTGCCAATAATAAATCCGGGATGCCGGGCTTGGAAATAATTGTTTTCGGTGCTCAGGAACCGGGCGAATATAAGGTTAATCTGGAATATAAGCGTGCCTGGGAAAAGGGCAGCGGCTTTGATAAATTCAGCTTTACTGTTAAAGTGCTGTGATAACGGAGGTCGGAAATGGAAAAAACTGCCGTTACCGTGAAAATTTTTAATGAGGAATACACTTTAAAGACCGATCTGCCGCGGGCTGACGTGGATGCGATCGCAGCCATGGTCGATCAGAAAATGCAGAAGCTGGCGACAAGCCAGCATTTAGTCACTACCTCCAAGGTCGCCGTCTGGGCGGCACTGGATCTGGCGGGCGAGTTATACACCTTGCGCCGTGAATATGAAGCCTTGCTGAAAGCGGCGAAGGACATTTAGAGAAGAGGTTTTTAGTTAATGAAAAAGCAAACCATCGAACTGCTCGCCCCCGCCGGGAGCTGGGAAGCGTTGGAGGCGGCGGTGAATGCCGGCGCCGATGCTGTATATATGGGCGGCAAAGCTTTTGGCGCCCGTCAGTATGCCAGTAATTTTGACCGCGAGGAAATGCAGAAGGCTGTTTACTTTGCGCATATGCATCGTGTGCGGCTGTATATCACGGTCAACACGCTGGTTGATGACAGTGAGCTGAGCGAGCTGGCCGACTATCTGCTGTTTTTAAACAACGTGGGTATCGACGGTATTATCGTGCAGGATCTGGGAGTGATCCGTCTGGCCCGGCAAATCGTGCCGGACCTGCCTTTGCATGCCAGTACGCAGATGACGGTCACTAATTCCGAAGGGGTGAAGCTTGCTGCTGCCGCCGGGATGGAACGTGTGGTCCTGGCACGCGAGCTGAGCCTGGAAGAAATAAAGACGATCTGTCAGGGCACGGAAACAGAGATCGAAGTTTTTATCCATGGCGCTTTGTGCGTCTGCTATTCGGGCCAGTGCCTGATGAGCAGCTTGATCGGCGGCCGCAGCGGCAACCGTGGACGCTGTGCGCAGCCCTGCCGCCTGCCTTATAAGCTGGTCAACGCAGCTGGCGAGGATATGCTGAGCGGCAAAGATGCCGGACAATATCTGCTGAGCCCGAAGGATCTGAATACTTTAGAGATTTTGCCGCAGCTGATCGAAGCCGGCGTTACTTCATACAAAATCGAAGGACGCATGAAGCGGCCTGAATATGTAGCCGTTGTTGTCGATGCCTATCGCAGGGCTATCGACAGTTATCTTGCCGGTAATTATCAGGTGCCGGAGGAAGATTTTGCCAATATCGAGCAGATATTCAACCGTGATTTTACAACGGCTTATCTGCTGGACCGTCCCGGCAAAGATATGATGAGCGACCGGCGTCCTAATAACCGCGGCGTTTTGGTAGGCCGTGTCGTCAAGCTGGATAAAGCAAATAATAAAGCGACGTTGAAACTGGATAAAGAACTGCATCTGGAGGACGGTTTGGAGTTTTGGGTCAGCGTAGGTGGTCGTGTTGGCACTGCAGTGACGTCACTTTTGCAGAACGGACAGGAAGTAAGCGTTGCTGCGGCAGGTTCGCAGGTCACTATTGATGTGCCCCATGGCATTAAAATGAATGACCGTGTTTTCAGGACCTTTGATAATCGTCTGATGACATATGCCGCACAGTTTTTTGGCGAAAAGGCTAAACGCCGTATTCCCGTAAGCGCTTTGGTAACAGCTAGATCGGGCAGTCCGATGACGATATTGCTGACTGACGACGAGGGCAATACCGGCTATGGTGAAACACAGTTTATTGTAGAGTCTGCCCGCAAGCATGCTTTAAATGAAGAAACAGTGCGTAAACAGGTGGACCGCCTGGGTACGACGGAATATGTATTGGCTGATCTGGTGCTGGAATGTGATGAAAACGTCATGGTGCCGATGAGCGAGATCAACGAAGCCCGCCGTTTGGCGGCTGAGGCTTTGGACGCTGCCCGTCTGGAGGCTTTTGCGCCGGTGCGCGCGCAGCGTCATAAAGTGCCGCGCGATCTGGTGCCGCCTGAGAAAATCAGCCGCAGCAGGCACGCGTTTTTGACGGTGCATGCTGATACTGTCGCTAAAGCCCAGGCTGCTTTGGCCGGAGGCGCTGATTACATTATTTTCGGCGGCGATATTTTTGGCAGCAGACAGCTGCCGCAGCAGGCTTATGCCGAAGTAGCAGGGCTTGCTCAAAATTATGGTAAAAAATGGGCCGCAGCGACGCCGCGTATCGTCAAAGAAGGGCAGCTGCCGTATTTTGCCGAGCTGTTTCCCTGCTGGCAGCAGCTAAAGCCGGACGCCGTTTATATCAGTAACATCGGCTTGTGGCAGCTGGCACGTCAATACAGCGGTTTGTCCTTATGGGCCGATATGTCTTTGAATATCTATAACGACCAGAATCTGGAATTCTGGCGGGAACAGGGCGCCGTGGGCGCGACCCTGTCGGCGGAGCTGACAATGTCGCAGGTAGAGCATTTAGCCGCAGTCAGCCCCGTTCCTGTGGAATGTATGGTACAGGGCCGGATCGAAATGATGGTTTCTGAGTATTGCGTAGGCGGCAGCTTTTTAGGTGACCTGCATCAGGGCGCCTGCAAATTTAACTGCCGTGAGCAGTTGTTTTTGAGCGACCGCAAGGATGCAAAATTTCCTGTCGTTACCGACCAGAACTGCCGGATGCATATTTTGAATGCACATGACCTGTCGATGCTGACCAATGTCAAGCACATGGAAAGTATCGGCGTCGGCCGTCTGCGTTTGGACGCGCGCAATTATACTGATGAAGAAACTGCGTCTTTGGTAACGCTGTACAAGGAAGTGCTGCGGGGCGACCGCGAAGTTGCGGAAAACCTGCCGCATACGACCAGGGGGCATTATTTCCGCGGCGTATTATAAGGAGTAATTATGGCAAGATTTGCTGTTAAAACATTAGAATTTGATAAAGTAAAAGCGATGCTGGCCGGTAAAACGGCTACATCACTGGGTAAGGCGCAGGCTTTAGCGATCCGCACGGAAAGTGAGTTCAGCGTTGTTAAGCGCCTGCAGGAAGAAACAGCCGAGGCTCTGCGCCTGTTAGATGAAGGCAAAAGATTTCCCTTCGGCGGCGCGCATAATATTGTGGCAGCCGTTAAGCATGCCCAATTAGGGGCGGTGCTGGAAGCAGAAACCCTGATGGAGATCGGCAGTACGGCCGCGGCGATCCGCCAGATCAAGACCTTTTTGCAGGAGGAGCACGAGCTGGCGCCGACTTTGGCTGGCTATGCCGAAGCTTTGCAGACGCTGCCGCGTTTGGAAAAACAGCTGGAAAATGCTATTTCTGAAAAAGGCGAAATCAAGGACAGCGCTTCGACCAAGCTGGGCGGACTGCGGACCGGCATCCAGATAGCGAAAAACCGTGTGCGCGAGCAGCTGGAAAAGGTCCTGCATGATCCCAATAATCAAAAATATTTTCAGGATGCGCTGGTAACCATGCGCGGCGACAGATATGTCATTCCGATCAAGCAGGAATACAAGCTCAATTTTCCGGGGGTCGTTCACGATCAGTCCGGCAGCGGCGCAACGCTGTTTATTGAGCCAATGGCAGTCGTCAACCTGAACAACGACATCAAAAAATATATGGCCGAAGAAAAAGAAGAAGTCGAACGGATACTGCGGCAGCTGTCAGGCAGCGTCGGTGCAGACTGCGAGCAGCTGACTGCCGGCGTCGAGATCCTTACCAAGCTTGACGTTATCTGTGCCCGTGCTTATCTGGCGCAGCAGCAGAAGGCCGTACGTCCAATGCTGCATTTGGGCGGCAAGGTTGAGATCGTGCAGGGACGCCACCCGCTGCTGGAGCAAAATCAGGTAGTGCCGCTGGATATAGAACTGGGCGGCGATTTTAATACCCTTTTGATAACCGGCCCTAATACCGGCGGTAAAACCGTAGCTTTAAAAGCCGTCGGGCTGTTTGCTTTGATGGCGCAGGCCGGTTTGTTTCTGCCTGCCCGCAGCGCGAAAATGCCGGTCTTCAGAGCTATTTATGCCGATATCGGCGACGAGCAGAGTATCGAGCAAAGTCTGAGTACCTTTTCCGGGCACATGACCAATCTGGTAGAGATTTTAAACGAAGTCCGCGGCGGCGATCTGGTGCTGGTGGACGAGATTTGCGCTGGTACTGACCCTAACGAGGGTGCGGCCCTGGCGATGGCGATGCTGGAGCATCTGCACGAGCAGGGCGTGCTGACGATGATCACGACACACTACAGCGAACTGAAAACCTTTGCCTATGGGCATACAGGTATGGAAAACGCCAGCGTGGAATTTGACCCGGTCAGCCTGCGCCCGACCTACAGATTACTGATGGGGGTCCCGGGCAGCAGTAATGCTTTCAATATCAGCAGAAGGCTGGGCCTGTCGGAAGCGATCATCGAAAATGCCGGTAAGCTGCTGGATCAGGAGCATGTGCATATGGAAGACGTGCTGCATGAACTGGAAGGCGAGCGCCGCCAATACGAAACGCAGAACAAAGAGATCCAGACGCTGCGTCTGGAAAGCGAGCGTATCAAGCAGGAGCTGCACAAGCAGAAACAGGAGCTTGACCGCCGCAAAAACGAAATGCTGCGTAAAGCCCGTGAACAGGCTGATGAGATTTACCGCAGCAGCCGCCGCGAATCGGAAGCTATTTTAAAAGAGCTGCGCTCGATGAAGGCTGATTTCGACGCGAAAAAACTGGAAGCCGCCGCCGAAGCCGCACGCAAACAGCTGAATAAACAGTTCAGCGAGGACGCGCCGCTGCCGGAAGGCACGCCGCTGTCACAGGAAACTGCCAAAGTAGGGCAGACCGTCTTTTTACCTTCGCTGCGGCAAAACGGCACGATCGTCGCCGTCAGCGGCAGTGATGTGACAGTGCAGGTGGGCATCTTAAAAACCAATGTACCTGCGAAAAACTGCCTGCTGGTGAAAGGTAAAGCCAAAGTCAACGAAGAATTGCGTCCTAAAAAACGCAAAGGCTATAATCATGATATGCTGGTCACCCGCACCGCTGCCACCAGGCAGGAGCTTGATGTGCGCGGCATGACGATCGAAGAGGCGATACCGACAGTAGATAAGGGCATCGACGACGCACTGCTGGCAGGACTGCCGGAGCTGCGTATTATCCATGGCAAGGGCACTGGCGCTTTGCGTGCCGGCCTGACTGCCTATCTGTCGTCGCACCGCGCGGTGAAACGGCTGGAACTGGCCTCGCTGCATGAAGGCGGTGCCGGCGCGACGGTGATTTATCTATAAGAGGCAGTTTTGTGTAAAAATGTAATACAATCAAGAAAATTTTGTGGAAGATATTGACCGAAAGACTAAATAATGTGATAATAGTTAGTGAAAATATATGCTTTCTGTGCACTTGGAATGGATTGTTCCGGGTGGCAAGTTAACAAACGGGGGGAAGTAAATGGCTACACTGGTGAAAAAGTTTGGCGGCAGCTCGGTTGCTACACCTGAGAAGATGCATGGCATCGTGGACCGGATCCTGCGCGAACGTCAACCGGGCGACAGGATCGTTCTGGTTGTTTCTGCTATGGGCGACCATACTGATGATTTGCTGACTTTAGCTGCTAAAGTCAATCCTGAAATGCCAAAAAGGGAGCTGGATATGCTGCTGGCAACAGGCGAGCAGGTTTCTATTGCCCTGATGGCCAGTGCTTTCTGCGCTAAAGGGCAGCCTGCGGTATCCTTTACCGGTGCTCAGGCGGGTATCAAAACTAACGATAAGCACTCTAAAGCCAGTATCCTGGACGTTCAGGCCCAGCAGGTCAGGCAGGCCCTGGACGAAGGTAAGATCGTTATCGTAGCAGGGTTCCAGGGCGTTACTGACAATGGGCAGATAACTACTTTGGGACGCGGCGGCAGCGATACTACCGCTGTGGCTATCGCGGCAGGTCTGCAGGCAGATATGTGCGATATCTATACTGATGTGGACGGCGTTTATACTGCCGATCCCCGTATCGTAGCCGGAGCGCAGAAGCTGGACGAGATCACTTTTGTGGAAATGCTGGAGCTGGCCCGTCTGGGCGCCGGCGTCATGCAGCCGCGTGCCGTCGAATATGGCGAGCATAACGGCGTGGCTATCCATGTACGTTCTACCTTTAACGACGTACCCGGAACTATTATTAGGGAGGAATACACAGTGCAAGAGAAAAATTTTGTTATTCGCGGCGTAGCGCACGATACTAATGTTGCCAAGATCGCCGTTCGCGGTGTCAGCGATGAACCTGGTGTGGCATATAAAATCTTCTCGGCTTTGGCAGATGCCAATATCGATGTCGATATGATCGTCCAAAGCGCCAGTGCAACCGATCATAAAAATGATATTCTGTTCACTGTGATGCAGACGGATATGGTAGAAGCGATGAGCGTTATCGAGAGCCTGAAAGAAACGATGCATTTTGATAAGGCCGATATTGAGATCAATGTCGCCAAGGTTTCTATCGTCGGTGCGGGTATGCTGGGCAGTCCCGGTATCGCAGCCGGCATGTTCGGCGCGCTGGCTAAAGCCAACGTCAATATCGACGTTATCAGCACCTCCGAGATCAGCGTTTCCTGCCTGGTTCCCGAAAAAGACGTCAAAGCCGCTGTCAACGCTATCCACGAACATTTCTTCCCGGAAGGCGCGAAATAAAAAGCAAGTAAAGTGACTTATATAAACTAAGGAGGCTTTTTACAAATGATTACCAGTATTGCAGCTAACCATGCCAAAGGAAAATCCGCTCAGGATAAAATTTTCGGCGCTAATGCCGCCGCCGTTGCCGCCGCAGCCAAATACGGCGCTGATAAAGTTACCAACGCCACTATCGGCGCTATTTTGGACGAAGACGAGAAACTGGTCTGCCTGCCGACGATCGAAAAGGTTTACCGCGGCCTGGCAACTAACGAGCTGATCGCCTATGCGCCTATTTCCGGCCTGCCGGACTATCTTGATAAAGTAGTGACTGCCGCTTTCGGCAATTCCAGACCGGAAGGCTATATCGCCGCTGTTGCCACTGCCGGTGGTACCGGCGTTATCCATCATGCGATCTGGAACTATATGGATGCAGGCGAAACCGCGCTGACCTCCGACTGGTACTGGGGGCCGTATAAAGTCCTGTGCCAGGATATGGGCCGTAAGCTGGATACCTATAAAATGCTGGACGAAAACAATAAATACAATCTGCCGGCTTTAAAGGCCAAAGTCAACGAGATTCTTGGCAAACAGAAAAGCCTGCTGCTGATGATCAATACCCCGGCGCATAACCCGACCGGCTACAGCCTCAGCGAAGCAGACCTGCAGGGCGTTATCGACATCATCAAAGAAGCGACCGCAGGCACTGACAAGACGGTAACGCTGCTTTTAGATGTTGCTTATATCGATTATGCCGGTGAAAAAGAAGAAGTGCGCAAAATCTTCAAAAAGCTCTCCAATCTGCCGGCCAATATTCTTGGTATCGTGGCCTACAGTATGTCGAAAGGCTTTACACTCTATGGTCAGCGCACCGGCGCCATGATCGGCGTTTCCTCTTCCAAAGAGATCATCGAAGAATTTGCCGCTATCAATCAATATACCAGCCGTGCTACCTGGTCTAATATCAACCGTCCGGCCATGAAAACGCTGGCTAATATTTACAGCGACCCGGAGCTTTTGGCAGCTACCGAAAAAGAACGTGACGATTATTATCAAATGATCAAAGCACGTGCCGACCTGTTCACCAAAGAAGCAGCCGCCTGCGGCCTGCCTATGCTGCCTTATGTAGCAGGCTTCTTCCTGTCCATCCCGGCTAAAAACCCCGACGCTATCTGCGACAAGCTGCATGAAGAGAATATCTTTGCTGTACCGCTGGCTGCGGGCGTCCGTATCGCCGTCTGCGCGGTACCGCTCAAAAAGATCGCCGGTATGGCAGCTAAGGTTATGGCCGCAATGCAGGCAGTAGAAAAATAAGCTGCAACAACAACCAAAGACCGGAGCTAAAAGGGTTCCGGTCTTTTTTCCCATAAGGAGTATTTATGAACATTAAATTGACATTACCCGACAATATTATCAGAGAGTATCCTGCCGGCACGACGCTTTTGGAAGTAAGCCGGGAATTTGCCGGCAATTACCAAAGCCCGATCGTAGAGGGCGTTTTCAAAGGTATCGGCACCGATCTGCAAAAGCCGCTTACAGAAGACGGCAGCGTTGACTTTATCGTCCGTGATACGGAAGAAGGCATGAGAGTCTATGTACGCAGCCTGCTGTTCCTTTTTCTTGTAGCCATCAAAAAGCTGCGTCCGGAAGTAAAAATAGAAGCCCGTAACTCTTTAGGCAGCGCTTTGTTCTGCGAAATAACCAATGGCATAGTGCTCAGCAAATATGATCTGCAGGCGCTGGAAGATTATATGAAAAAGCTGGTCGCACAGGCTGAGCCAATAGTATATCAGCATATAACGAAAAAAGAAGCTGAAAAACTGCTGCGGGAAAGGGAAGAAGAAGACCGTTTGGAGCTGTTGCAGTCGATACCGGAAGATCACTTGCTGACGATTTATTTCCTGCAGGACTGCGGCGAGTATTTTTTCGGGCCCATGCTGCCTGATTGCAGCTATCTGAAACTATTCGAGCTGATCAGCTACGAAAACGGTATTGTCATCAACTACCCGGAACCAGGCGCAATGGAGGAACTGGACGTTTTTGTCGACAGCCCCAAGCTCAATAAAATGTTCCACGAGATGGAAGAATGGTCGACGATGCTGAAATGTAATACTGTGGCCAAGCTCAACAGTATTATCAAAGCTGGCTATGCCAAAACTATCATTCAGGTCGCCGAAGCCCTGCACGAGAAAAAGATCGCCGCAATAGCGGATGAGATAACCGATAAAGGCAAAGACGTGCATCTGGTCTTGATTGCCGGGCCTTCTTCGTCCGGCAAAACGACTTTCGCACAAAGACTGAGTATCCAGCTGGTCGTCAATGGGATCAGGCCTGTGCCGATCTCGATGGATGATTATTACAAAGAACGCCTGAATACGCCGCGTAAAGCTGATGGTTCCTATGACTTTGAGAGCGTCGAAGCCATTGATCTGGAACTGTTCAATGACCATCTGCAGCGGCTGCTGGCAGGTGAAACTGTCAAAATACCCAAATACAATTTCCGTACCGGCCTGCGCGAATACCGCGGCCGCGAACTGAAGCTGAGCGACGATGCGGTACTGATCGTCGAAGGTATCCACGGCTTGAACGAACGCATTTCTGCCGTCGTTCCGGCACGTAACAAGCTGAAGGTCTATATCAGCGCGCTGACACCGATGTCGCTGGACGAATACAACAGGATCCAGACTACGGATATGCGGCTTTTGCGCCGGCTGGTGCGCGATTCGCAGTTCCGTTCGCATGACGCCTTGATGACTTTGAAGTTGTGGGATGATGTGCGCTGCGGTGAAGGAAAATATATCTTCCCGTTCCAGGAAGAGGCGGATATTATTTTTAATACAACGCTGGTCTATGAATTCGCGGTGCTGAAAAAATATGCAGAACCCTTGCTGCAGGGCGTTCCCGAAACGGAAGCTGTTTATACTAACGCGCAAAGGCTGCTGGACCTGCTGAGCCATGTAACGCCGCTGGATAAAGAGTTGATCCCTCAGAACTCTATCCTGCGCGAATTTGTGGGCGGCAGTGCCTTTAAAGAAGCACTTTAAAAAATAGTTAAAAGCATGCTGCGGCAGCCTGTACAGGCTGCCGTTCTTTTTTGTTTTTAATAGAGAAAGTCTATAAATTTTATTTTGGTCAGCACTATCTGTTTGCGTAATTTATTAATCCGACAAATGGAGTATTTTTGTTGAAATTTGTTGCCAAAAGCATTGAAAATACTAGGTGAACAGGTATATAATTATAAAAAAAGCTGTCTCTGATTAATTCAAGTATCAGAAATAAATATGCTTATAGTTTTTTTGCAGGCGCTTGCAGAGGCAAAGGGCTGCTCAGGGAAACAGGGCATGGAGACTATAGCTTTAAGCTTTGGGTTACAGGAAGGCAGGCTGCTTCCTGACAGGGGGATTTGGTATGCAGAAGCTGATTTATCATGTAGGGGTCGATATTGGCTCAACTACGATCAAATTTGTAGTCTTAGACGAAAAAGAGCAAATTGTTTTTAAAGATTATTTCCGTCATTTATCAGATCCCAGCACTGCATTTTTACAGGAAATTGAGAAGGTTCTCGCTATTATCGACGGCAGAGAATTTTCTTTGATATTGACCGGTTCGGCCGGCTTTGGCTTTGCCGAACGCATGGGGGTGCCGCATGTACAAGAGGTTATTGCTTGCCGCGCGGCGCTTCGTTCTTTGCTGCCTGGGGCGGAAACAGCTATCGAGTTAGGTGGGGAAGACGCTAAGATCACCTGGCTGGGCAGCTCGCCTGAGCTGAGGATGAATGGTGTCTGTGCCGGCGGCACAGGCGTGTTTATCGATCATATGGCATCGCTTTTGGGTACTGACGCTGCCGGGCTCGGCAGTATGGCTGAACGTTCCGGCCGTATTTATCCGATCGCTTCCCGCTGCGGTGTTTTTGCTAAAACTGACGTACAGGCGCTGATCAATGACGGTGCCTCGAAAGACGATATTGCCGCCTCCGTTCTGCAGGCGGTCGTCAACCAGACGATCGGCAACCTGTCGCAGGGACGGCCCATCAGCGGCAAAGTAGCCTTTCTGGGCGGGCCGCTGCACTTTTTGCCGCAGCTGCGCCGGCAGTTTATCACTACTTTAAAACTACAGGCTGACGAAGCCCTGATCGCCAAAGACGCAGATTGCTTTGTCGCTATCGGCGCGGCTCTGGCCGGTAAGGACGGCGAGCTTTTCAATGAAGCAAAGCTGCTGCAGGCGCTGGCTAAAGTCAACGACGCTCCGCTGGAGGCCGTTGCCAAACTGCCGCCGCTGTTTGCCGACGAGGCAGAGTATGCAAAATTCCGCGCCAGACATGACCGGCACCGGATCGAACGGGAAGATCTGGCTGCCTACACTGGCAAATGCTATCTGGGGATCGATTCCGGCTCGACAACTTTAAAAATGACCCTGCTGTCAGAGGATAACAAACTGCTGTGGTCATATTACAGCGGTAATAACGGCAATCCGGTACAGATCGCCGCCGCGGCATTAAAGGATCTGTACGAAAAAATGCCCCCGCAGGCCAGCATCGGCGGCGCAGCCGTTACCGGCTATGGCGAAGAGATGATGAAGGTCGCTTTTGGCGCTGATTTCGGCGAAGTCGAAACAGTAGCGCATTTGCGGGCCGCTTCGTTCTTTGCACCTGATGTATCCTTTCTGATCGACATCGGCGGGCAGGACATCAAATGCTTTTTTGTAAAAAATGGTATTCCCGACCGGCTGATGCTGAATGAAGCGTGCAGTGCCGGCTGCGGTTCGTTTATCGAAAACTTTGCCCAGGGACTGGGACTTGACGCCGCTGAATTTGCCAGACTGGCGCTAACAGCGCAGGAGCCTGTTGATCTGGGCGTGCGCTGTACGGTATTTATGAACTCCAAAGTAAAGCAGGCGCAGAAGGACGGCGCGGCAATCAGCGATATTGCTGCCGGACTGGCTATTTCTGTTGTCAAAAACGCGCTTTATAAAGTTATTCGTCTGCGTGATGCGGGCGAACTGGGCGACACTATCGTCGTACAGGGCGGCACCTTCCACAGCGACGCTATTTTGCGCTCGATGGAACAGCTGACCGGCAAAGAAGTGATCAGGCCTGATATTGCAGGGCTGATGGGTGCTTTTGGCGCGGCTTTGCTGGCCCATGACCGCTGTCAGGAAGGGTCGACGCTGGTAGATGCCAAAACACTGGCGGCCTTTGATTACCGCAGTAAAAGCTATCGCTGCGGCGGCTGCGGCAATAACTGCCTGGTAACAGCGCATTATTTCCCCGCCGGCGTCTTTCATACAGGCAACCGCTGTCCACGCGGGGCAGGGCTGCCAATGGCCCAGGCCAGCGCGCCTGATATGTATGCCTATAAATATCAGCGGGTGTTCGATTATGAACCGCTGCCGCTGGAAGCTGCCAGGCGCGGCGTTATCGGCCTGCCGCGTATCCTGAATATGTACGAGGATTATCCCTTCTGGTTCACGTTCTTTACCAAGCTGGGCTATCGGGTCGAACTGTCGGCGCCGTCGTCAAAAGCATTGTACGAATCGGCTATGGCTTCCATACCATCTGACTCGCTCTGCTATCCGGCCAAGCTGGTGCACGGCCATATCCACGAGCTACTGGCAAAGGGCGTCAAGAAGATTTTTTATCCCTGCGTGCCTTATAATGAAAAAGAATGCCAGACGGCCAACAACTGCTATAACTGCCCGGTCGTGGCGACCTATGCCGAAAGCGTCTATGCCAATATGGAAGAGCTGCGGGCAGACGATGTTGAATTTATGCATCCCTTCCTGCCGCTGTATCACGATAAACGTCTGACAGAACGTCTGACAGAAGTGCTGAAACATGAAGGGCTGAAGCAGAAAGAGCTGGCCGCTGCCGTGCAGGCTGCGCGTGCCGAACAGCTCAGCTATAAGCAGGAAATCAGGGAGATGGGGCACAAACTGCTGCAAAAGGTACTGGACGAACATGGTCACGCCGTGATCCTGGCCGGCCGCCCTTATCATACCGACCCGGAAATCAATCACGGCCTGCCGGAGATGATCGCTTCCTTTGGACTGACGGTTATTTCAGAAGATGCTGTTGCCGATCTGCCGGAAAGCCTGCGGGGGCAGCTGCCTGTAGTCGTCGATCAGTGGTCGTGGCATTCACGTCTCTATCGTGCGGCAGAATTTGTAGCCGCGCATCCTGAGCTTGAACTGGTTCAGATCAGCTCCTTTGGCTGCGGCCTTGATGCTATCACCTCCGACGTTGTCAAAGAGATATTAGAACGGCACCACAGGCTGTATACTTTGCTGAAGGTCGACGAGATCAACCATATCAGCGCCGCGCGTATCCGTATCCGTTCTTTGCTGGCGGCGATGCGCGAACGTCTTGATAAACACGAGGAAACAGACATCCCGGCTTATATACCGCCGTCGTTCTCGAAAAAAATGCGCGATACCCACGTTATCCTGGCGCCGCAGCTTTCGCCGGTGCATTTCCAGTTTATGGAAACCGCCCTGCGTCATGCCGGCTACAGGCTGGAGATAGCGCCGCTGCCGGATCGGGAAGCAGTGGCCCTGGGCCTGAAATACGTCAATAACGACATCTGCTATCCGGCGATTCTGGTCATTGGGCAAATGTTGCGGGCTTTGAAGTCGGGCCAGTATGACCTGAATAAAACCAGTATCGCCCTGTTTCAGTCGGGCGGCGCCTGCCGTGCCACCAACTATATCGCCCTGATGCGCCGTGCTTTGCGTGACGCGGGGCTGGGCAACATACCTGTTTTTTCGCTGTATGGCGAAAAAAGCGACGGCTTCTCGCTGTCGTGGCATCTGCTGAAAGATATGGTCAAAGGACTGCTGTATGGCGACCTGCTGATGCAGTTGTTGCACCGTGTACGTCCTTACGAACAGGAAAAAGGCGCGGCCGATTCCCTGTATAAGGTTATGTCACAGCTTTGCAAGGACAGTCTGGCAGGCTTGACGGGCCTGTCTTTTGAACAGACGATCAAACGGGTGACTGCCGCCTTTGATGCGCTGCCGCTGCGTGATAACGTCCGCAAGCCCAAGGTAGGCATCGTGGGAGAGATACTGGTCAAATATCATCCCGTTGCCAATAATAATATCGTCAGCTATCTGGAAGCAGAAGGCGCCGAAGTCGTACTGCCGAACATGATGGATTTCTTCCTCTATGCGGCTTATGACGAACAGGTCAAACGCCGTCTGCTGGACGGAACGCTGGGCAATGTGATCAAGTCCAAGCTGTTTATGAAGTTTCTGGATTATTACCGCAAGCCGCTGAACATCGCACTGCAAAAGAGCAAACGCTTCAGCGCTTACGAACCTTTATCAACACTGATAGCTTTAGCTGAAAAGCATCTTTCGACCGGTAATATGGCCGGCGAAGGCTGGCTGCTGACTGCTGAAATGGCCAAGCTGCTGAGCGGCGGCATCAATAATATCGTCTGCCTGCAGCCGTTTGCCTGCCTGCCGAATCATGTTACCGGCAAGGGCATGATCCGCGAGCTTCTGCGTACCAATCCACAGGCCAATATCATTGCGCTGGATTGTGACGCCGACGCCAGTCAGGTCAACCAGATGAACCGTATCAAGCTGATGCTGGAGATCGCTAAAGAAAAGCTGCAGGAAGAAAAGTTGAAAATTATTAATCAATAATAAAATATCATTTAACGCCTAATCGAAACCACTTTGAAGTTTATCTTCAAAGTGGTTTTTTTTTAGAATATATTCGATTTTTATTATACTAAAAGAAAACTATTTGACTGATAGAAATGTTAGTGATATAATGCTAAACGATAATAAAATTGCATAAAGAATATAAAAGAAATGTTACTTTCTCTGATGTAGGAATAAAGCGCAGGTGTTGATAAGGATTGATAGATAAATTTTATATTTTAACTTTTGATAGAGTTGTTTTATCCAAACTATAGACAGTTTGGCAAAGCAAAATTGTTCTATATTGTTTTAATACAATATAGATGCAATTTTGTTTGACTGGGGGGGACATAGTGCTATAATACTAAACGATAACAGTAGTTTATAATATAAAAAGCAAAAAAGATACTTCTAACTGAATAAAGAAAAGAATCAGGTGTAATCGATTGCTTAATAGAGAAGTTGGTGTAAAACCAACACGGTCACGCCGCTGTAATGCTGAGCAAGCCTCAAAGATGCCACTGGGAAACTGGGAAGGCGGGGTAAGCAATGAAGCAGAGTCAGAAGAACTGCCTGATTTTAGTATTTCTATAGCCTGCGAGTGATGGGTAGGAAATTGGATAAGTATATCCTTTTGCCTTTTTGCGAGCACGCAAAAAGGCTTTTTTGTTGTGATTCTAAAACTTTGCAAGCGAAACAGGGTAAGCTTGGCAAAGGATTGGAATATATAGTAAGTTCAGAATATTATTTTTGAGGAAAGGAGGAATGAGAATGTTTAAAAAATTTTCAGTAATATTTTTAGTGATATTGACATTTACAGGATTTGGAATTGTATCAGCGGCAGAAGTTTCCACGGATAAGATGATTCTGGAATGGAATACCAGTAAAATATGGCTGAATAATGGCGATTTGTGTATGATGGGGGATTTTAAAAACCGGCGCAGTGATTTAACAGTAACAAAATTGAATTCTTTTACTGCACGCATTATTTTTACCAAAGAAGATGGCAGTAAATATGAATTTATTGGTGCCCCGGTAAAAATACCACTATGTAAAGTAGCACCTAATGGTACTAAACGCATGAGTTTTAATCTTGGAAAATTTGCAGGGGATTGGAAATCATGGGTCACAGATCAAAACTACACTTTTACGTATATCAACGGTTCGCGCTGGTAAAGTAAATCTTAGTCATAGTTGGATGATGAAATGTAAAAATTGATGAAAGAAGATGAGTTTGATGAAGCTTAATAAAAAATATGGTGCTGCAGCTGCGATGGTAATGCTGCTTTCAATGGCATCTACTTCGTATGCTGCTTTTGACGAAAATTTACAAGGCTATACTTTGGATACAGTTTTGGTTGAAGCCGATGCTACCAAAGATAAATTTGGCAATACTATTACCGAACAATCTTATTACCGTACTGGCGGTGACGTAAAAGTAATCTCCCGTGAAGAAATAGAAAAACGGCATTATACAGATTTAACAGAAGCTATTAAACGTATTCCCGGAGTAACTTTCCAAAACCCAGGTTACCGTGGTGGTGAGTATGGCTATGAATTTTATAATAATGGCGTATCCATAAATGGTGATACCAGAGTAATTATTTTGGTAGATGGACGCCGCGTAGATAATACTGCCAGTACCAGAATTTCCAGTAACAGTAAGACTGGCAGTAAATCTACCGGTGTAAATTTAGACCAGGTGACCAATATGGAAAATGTTGAAAAAATCGAGGTCATCAAAGGTCCTGGCGCTTCAGTTTACGGAGCAGATGCTTTGGGAGGTGTTATCAATATCATTACCCGTAAGGGTGGCAGTAACAATGTAGGGTCAATTGATTTATCGACCGGGTCGTGGGATAAACACAAATACGCATTAAGTTATTCCGGCAGCGCAGGTAATGATAAATCCTGGCATTATTTCATTTCTGCAAATAGAGATATGTCGGGTGATACTAAATATAAAGATGGATATACTGGCGGTACAGGGACTTTAGGCGGTTCAAAATGGAAAGAAGACGGCGTTAACCTGCGTATAGATAAAGATTTTAATGAAAAACAAAGTTTAAAGATTTGGTACAATTTTAAAGAGGGTAAAGATGGCTATCCGATTGCTACACCAAGCCTGCGCTACTGGAATCAGGCCGACTGGCAAAGAATAATTTTTAATGCCGCTATTGGTCAACTGGATGGAAACAATAAAATTGTTGGAGGAAAACTTTCTGGCGATTTGAAAAATCCAGGCTACCATAATTTATATGCTCTGGATGGAGCTGCCTATGGGTCATTCAGCCGTTTTAAAAACAATGACTGGGATATTACTTATACCTTTGATAAAGAAAATGGTATGGAAAGCTTTGTCCGCGTATATGACCAAAATCATAGATACGCCCATCGTGATAAATATAAATGGAATTTAAAAACAACAGCTGATTATGAAGCAGCCTTTCCTACTGGTGCGACTGATGCACAATTACAGCAATGGATAAATGAAAACCTTGCACCTTTTCCGGGCGGCGATCAGGAAGCCTTGAAAGAATGGGTAGAAAAAACTGGCGGCGTAGCAGCGGAACCAACCAGCTGGCATGAAGAAAAAAATCGCGGCGTACAGTTACAGTATGCAAAATCAGTAGGGGTTAACGATATTATCGCCAGTATTACTTATGATAAGGCTAAAAATTATTCCAAAAGGATCAATAATGATGGTACGATAACATCTTCACATGTTGATCGTAAATCTATCCTGGGGTATATTCAGGACAAAATTCATATTACTGATAAATGGGATATCACACCGGCTATCAGGTATTCTAAATACAGTTCTTTTGACACAACGAATGCTGATGGATCTGTTACACAGGGAAAAGGTGATACTCATGAAATAACTCCGGTTATCAATACTCAGTATATGTTTGACGATACAAGCAGTATGTATTTAGGCTGGACCAGGGTTTTCAGACCATTAAGACAGGGCGATTATACGTCTGTCGATGGTGTTTTTAAAACGCCGTTATTGGATGAAAAAGGTGATGCATGGACTTTAGGCGTACGTAAAGACTTATCGGATAAGACCAGTGTAGCTGTACATTATGACTGGACTAAAATGAGTAACGCTATTGCTACTTTGCCGATTTGGGATGATACGAAAGCTCAGTTCAGCAATACTGCCGTCAATGCGAAAGAGGACAAGAAATCTTTTAACATCACAGCAGATCATAAATTTGACGAGCATGTAATGTTAAGTGCCTCCTATTCGCATATGAAAGATGAATGGAAGGCTAAAAATGGCTGGGTACTTGATCCTGATTGGGGATACCAGGACAGCAGTGATATCAATGTCGCTATTAACAGCTTACGTCCACAAAATCATTATTCTTTAAATCTATCATATGAGAATGGTAAATTATACACGGGACTTTTAACTAATTGGTATACCGGCTGTAATACGCGTGCCTTTACTGATAAGAGATTTTTGGTTTTAGACTGGAACCTGAATTATGAAATAACAAAAGACATGACAGCATATGTATTGGTAAGCAATTTAACAAATGAAGCTTATGAAACTTCTTACAATTCCTGGAATGGTGTTGGCAGCTCGGCTATGCCAAGCCGCTGCATTATGGTTGGTATGAAATATAAATTCTAATAACTTTTAAAGCAGATGTAATTTTAGTGTTTTACTTCCTTTCACTTGGTAAAGTACGTCTGAGTTTGTTGCAGACGTACTTTACCTGATTATTTAGAACAATTTTGATTTGAGGCAAAAAATGAAAAAAATAACAGTGATGCTTTTACTGGCCTGTTTTTTGATAACCTGCGGCTGCGCGCCTGTAGTCAAAGTCAATGAGCAAAGTATGCAAATACAGCAGGAGCAAGCTGCTTACAACAAGGAGCATTATCCGGTTGTACTTGAAGGCTATAATTCGCGTAATGAGAAGCAGGAATATATTTACAATAAACCACCGCAGAGAATTATCGCAGTCTGGCAGGATACGATCGAACTGCTGCTGGCGCTTGGCGTAGGTGACAGGATCGTAGCTGGAATGGGCGTACCTGATAAAAAATATCTGCGACCTGAATATCAGGCGCAGTATGAAAAAATACCCTATACCAGTTTGCAAAATCTTGATGTAGAAACAATTATGATGATGGAGCCTGATTTCATTATCGGCTGGTATTCTACATTTGGCAGCAAAGTTCTGCGCGGTACTGATTTCTGGCTGAGCAGGGGTGTTAATACTTATATTGCACCATCCTCACGGGCATCGGCCCACCAGAATAAACTAGAGGAAGAATATGAGTATATTTTAGATGCAGGGAAAATTTTTGATAAAAACGAGCGCGCTGAAGCTTTAGTTGAAGAGATGAAGAAGGAAATAACCTCTGTAACTGACAGAACAGGGCAGATGCCCCAAAAACCGCGCGGAATAATTATGGAGTTTCAGGGAAAAGAAGCCAGGACTTACGGTGAAAAAACTCTGGCCGGTGATATTTTTACTCAATTAGGTGGTGAACTGATCGCCAAAAAAGATACTTTAAGCCTGGAACAGGTCGTTGATCTTGATCCGGATGTTATTTTTCTGGTTATAACTGAAAGAAATTACGGTAACGAGCAGGTCTTTTTAGATCGCGTTTATCAGAATAAGGCGCTTAGTCATCTGCGCTGCGCGCGTGAGAAGCGGGTGTATACGTTACCACTGTATGCTGTTTACAGCGCCGGTGTCAGAACTTATGACGGTATCAAAATCATGGCGCGTGGATTATATCCGGAACTGTATAAGGAGTAAACTATTATGTGGAAATTTTTGAAAGATAGCGGCTACCTGTTTATGTGTGCCCTTTTGGTTATAGTGCTGGCAATAGCGATTTTATGGGCTTTAAGCATTGGCACGGTCAAGTTGCCCTTGCAGCAGATCTTTGCCGCTGTGGTTAACCAGCTGCAGAGTGATACGCCGATCGATGCGTTGGGCAAAGGTCCGATACATGATATTATCTGGCTTTTAAGGCTGCCAAGACTTATTTTAGCAGCGCTTGTTGGCTGCGGGTTATCAGTTTGCGGTGTGATTATGCAGGCCATTGTAAAAAATCCACTGGCAGATCCATACATATTGGGTATTTCTGCCGGTGCTTCACTGGGGGCAACAGCAGCGATCTTATTAGGGATAGGTTTGTCATTCGGCGAAAATTTTGTGGGTATTGCTGCTTTTATCGGCGCTTTTGTAATTTCTCTGGGCGTTTTGTTTATTTCCAATCTGGGGGGACGTTCCAATTCAATCAAGCTTCTGTTAGCAGGTATGGCACTCAGCTCGGTCTGCAGTGCTTTTTCCAGTTTCATCATTTATTTTGCCAATAACAAAGAAGGCATGCAGACAGTAGCTTACTGGATGATGGGCAGTTTTGCCGGCGCCCGCTGGGATAATCTGGCTGTAACAGCGCCTATAGTTATTTTGGCAGTGCTGTTCTTCTGGTCGCAGAGCAGGATGCTCAATTTGATGTTGCTGGGGGATGAATCGGCACTTACATTAGGTACCGATCTGCATCTTTACCGGCAGCTTTATCTGCTTATCAGCTCGCTGATCGTCGGCTTTGTAGTTTATTCAGCAGGTATGGTAGGCTTTGTCGGGCTGATAGTGCCGCATGTTATCAGAATGCTGGTAGGGACCGATCACAAGAAGCTGGTTCCTGTGTCAGCTCTGACAGGCGCTGTATTTTTGGTCATTGCCGACGGCTTATGCCGCATTATCATTCCGCATACAGAATTGCCGATAGGTATTTTGATTTCGCTGATCGGGGCGCCATGTTTTGTGTACCTGATGATTAAGCGCACCTATGGCTTTGGGGGGAACTGATTATGGAAATATTGACAGAAGCCGTAAAATTATTCATTGGCCGCAAAGAAATTTTAAAAGGTGTGGATTTTAAGCTGCGGCCTAAAGAATTTGTCGGTATTATCGGCCCTAACGGCAGTGGTAAAAGCACATTTTTAAAATGTGTATACAGGGTAATGAAGCCGACTGACGGAGCCATACTTTTCGACGGCAGAAGATTAGATGAACTTTCTTATCGTGAATCGGCTTTGAAGCTGGCAGTTGTGGCGCAGCATAATTTTTACAGCTTTGATTTTTCTGTTTTAGACGTGGTGCTGATGGGACGCTCGCCGCATAAAAAGATTTTGGAACGAGATAATCTTGAAGACTTTAAGATAGCTCGGACTGCTCTGAAAACCGTAGGCCTGGAAGATTTTGAAGAACGCAATTTTTCCACACTATCCGGCGGTGAGCAGCAGCGGGTAATTTTAGCGCGGGCATTGACGCAGCAGACTGAGTGCCTGGTGCTGGATGAACCGACCAATCACCTGGATATCAAGTATCAGCTGCAGATCATGGACATCGTGAAAGGATTAGACCTTACCGTGGTAGCCGCTATTCACGATTTGAACATCGCGGCAATGTACTGTGACAGGCTGGTAGCGATCGATGCCGGTACAGTGGTAGGCATGGGAACGCCGCAGGAGCTGCTGACAGAAAAATTTATTTACGATATGTACGGCGTCGAAAGTAAAATCAATCACGAAGATGAAACAGGCAGAATGAATATCGTTTATTTGCCGCAGCATTGGAAATAAATCAGGAAGGGGTGATTGAGATGAAAAATGTGTGGGCAGGAACTATGCTGGCAATAACGATTGTAATGCAGGGAACGAGTATTGCGCCGCTCTGGGCTGCTGAAGCTGGAACGCAGTCGGTTTACAGTGCGGCAAACAATGCTGAAAAACGGCCGCCGCTGCCAAGAATGCGTCGACCGCAAATGACGAAGGAACAGGCGCTGCAGCTTTTAAAAGAAAATTATAACTTTGATGCAGTTGAGCTGTCAGGATATTTAGACAGCGGTACAAACTATCGCGAGCTGGATACGCTGTGTTTATATGCTGCTCTTTCGCAAAAATCGCTGACAGAGGTAGCGGCATTGCGAAAGACTCATACAGGTGAGCGGCTGAAGCTGGCTTTAGGGCTGACACCGCAAAAATTCCATGATCGCAGCCTGGAATATCAAAGCCGCGGCTTAGTTGCCACAACGCAACTGCCACAGCCTGAAATCCTGAAATATTTAAAAAAGGGTTACACAGAAAATGATATCAAAATGTCTGTGCTGCTGGCTGATAAAAGTGGACGTGCTGTAGATAATATTATTAAAATGCGTACAATAACTGCAGCTTGGCCGGATATTGCCAAACAAATAGGTATTGATGCTGCAGTTTATAAAGAAGCTGCAGTAAAATCAGGCCGTCTGGATAACAGTGGTAAAAGGACTGGCACAGGGTTTGCTGGGCTTCGGATAGCTGACCCTACTAAAGAAAAATTGCTCGGGATATTGCATAACGACTATGGCTTTACTGAGTCAGAACTGGGAAAATACTATGACAGGTTTGGATTCAAGAATCTGGAAACCTTCTGTATATATGCTTATTTTTCTCAAAAACCGCTGGCGCAGGTAATATCCATGAGCGATAAGTATACATGGGAAGGATTAAAATTGGCTCTTGGGCTGTCACCACAGAAGTTTCGTGACAGAGCGATCGAATATCAGGCAGACAGGCTCTTCAAACGCATGGATATTGACCGTAATGTCACTATCAAATATATGAAAATGGGCTTTCCGATGCACCATGTCAATACGGCAGCTTTGCTGGCGCGGAAGTGCGATAAAGATATTCAGACTATCATGCTGATGAAAACGCCTGCCAATACCTGGAATGACGTAGTTTTGGAGCTTGGCTTGGCGCTTGACGACAGCAGGGAGGTAAAAGACCGCATTACAGCGGCTTTTAAGAGATAAAAATGAAGAAAATTGCTATTTTACGCTGTTTACGTTCAAATGATGTGTGTACAGGTGCTGGTTGCTTGCAGGCTTTGCATACTCGCAGCGGGACTTTTCGATGTTATGGCAGTGAAGAAGTGCAGCTGGTGGCGTTTTGGTCCTGCAATGGTTGCGGTGATGTTCGTCTGACTAATGAAAAAGGCTTGCGTGAGAAGATAGAAAGGATAATTGCAGTGCGTACGGATACTGTGCATGTAGGTGTTTGTACACAGTTTTGGAATATTGATACTGGCATAAAGCAGGAGTGTAAGTATATAAGTGATATTGTAGAAATTTTAGCAAAACATGATATAAAAATTATTCGAGGTACGCATGTATAAAAAAGCCGTATGTCATAAGACATACGGCTTTTGCTTGTGTAGATTCAGTTTAACGGTGCTTTTTGAAATAAGCCAAAGCAACATCGGGGAACAGGGCGTAGGATAAAACATCGTCGATGTCGGCGTTGGGATAACCGGCCGCTGCCAGTTTGGCCTTCAGGCTGTCCATCTGCGGCGCGATATCGTCAGCCGGACGGTGGTCGATCTGCGGCTCGTCGCCGATAGCCAGTTTTTTGACCTCGGGATCGATGGGGGCAGGAGTACGGCCATATTTTCCGCGCACAAGATCCTTGACCTCGTTCGGGATCATTTTGTAACGGCCCAAAGTGACGTTCAAAGCAGCCATAGAACCAACGATCTGGCTGGTAGGCGTTACCAGCGGCGGATAGCCAAGCTCGGCGCGCACACGCGGCATTTCTTCCAGCAATTCGGGATATTTATCGGCAGAGCCCATTTCCTTCATCTGGTTCAGCAGGTTCGACAGCATACCGCCGGGGATCTGGAAGGTAAGTACCTTGGGATCGATGGGGATATTGTCGTTCAGGCCGAAATCCTTAACAAGCTGCGTCTTGACGCCGCGGAAATAATCAGCAGCCTTGTGCAGCTTGGTCAGTTCGATACCGGTATCGCGGGGCTGGCCCTGCAACGTAGCCACGATCGCCTCGGTAGAGGGCTGACCGGTGCTTTGAGCAAACGGGGACAAAGCGGCCGGCCTCGATCGCTTTCAAATAAGTCATATCGCCCATACCGCTGGTAAAATGGGTATGGATATCGATCGGCACGGTAAGCTGCGATTTGAGCGTCCGTACCAGCTTTTCGGCATTATACGGCGACAGCAGACCGGCCATATCCTTGATACAGATAGAATCGGCGCCCATTTGCACCAGTTCCTGTGCCACCTTTAAAAAGTCTTCATCCTTATGGTAGGGGCTGATAGTATAAACAAAAGCACCCTGTACGTGCGCGCCGGCTTCTTTGGCCGCCCGCATCGCACATTCCATGTTGCGGGTATCGTTCAGCGCGTCAAAAATACGGATGATGGAAACGCCGTTATCGACAGAGCGTTTCACGAACTCTCTGACAACGTCATCAGCATAATGGCTGTAGCCCAGAATATTCTGGCCGCGCAGCAGCATCTGGATCGGGGTTTTCTGTAAATGTTTTTTCAAAGTCCGCAGGCGTTCCCACGGATCTTCGTCTAAAAAGCGCAGGCAGGCGTCAAAAGTAGCGCCGCCCCAGGCTTCCAGGGCATAATAGCCCATATCGTCAAGTTCCTCCAGAACAGGAACCATATCGCTGATACGCATTCTGGTAGCCGCCAGCGACTGGTGGCCGTCACGCAAAACAGTTTCTACGATCTTAACAGGTGTGGTATTCATAACAAACCTCCTTGTAATACACTAATATCCTTACTGTTATTTTAGCACAGAGCAGGCAAAAATAAAAGATACAAAATACTGCATACACAGGAAAAGCTATTAATTAGAAGGGCTTTGAAAAGTTCGCTGCAGGCGGCCTCAGAAAATGGTATTTTCATATGCGGAAGCCCGGCAAAAAATATGCAAACGGTTATTTTTGCTTTCACTACCGATAAAGAAAAATTTGCCATTGAGAAGGTGCTGCAACAGGGATTTGCCTTAAATATACACCGTATATTGAACAGGTCTGGCAGATAATATATAATATATTATTATCGCGATAGATATAAAATAAAAACTTTAAGGGTAGAAATATGATGAAAAGGGAATATTTAAACGAAAATGTATATGAAGCGCTGCAGCGGCGGCTCAAATTTCTGTTTGAGGAATTTGATAATATCTTTGTATCCTTTTCGGGCGGCAAAGACAGCGGCCTGCTGCTCAATCTGGTGCTTGACTTCCAAAAGGCGCACTATCCCGATAAACGCATCGGCGTTTTTCATCAGGATTTTGAAGCCCAGTACAGCGCTACCACGGAATACGTTGAAAGAACCTTTGCGTGGATCGAAAACGACGTAGAGCCCTATTGGGTCTGCCTGCCGATGGCCACAAGAACGGCCCTCAGCAGCTACGAAATGTACTGGTATCCCTGGGACAATACCAAAGAAGAAGCCTGGATCAGGCCGATGCCGCAGCATAAATACGTGATCAACATCAAAAACAACCCCATGACGACCTACCGCTACCGTATGCACCAGGAAGACCTGGCCAAACAGTTTGGCAGGTGGTACCGCATTGCCCACGGCGGCAAAAAAACAGTCTGCCTGCTGGGCATTCGCGCCGATGAATCACTGCAGCGCTACAGTGGTTTTTTGAATCGTAAATACGGCTACAAAGAAACCTGCTGGATCAGCAACCAGTTCAAAAATGTCTGGGTGGCTTCGCCCATCTACGACTGGAGCACCAGCGACGTCTGGCACGCCAATTACCTGTTCGGTTACGATTATAACCGCCTGTACGACCTTTATTACATGGCCGGGCTCAAGCCAGATCAAATGCGCGTGGCTTCGCCCTTCAACGATTATGCCAAAGACAGCCTGAACCTGTATCGGGTCATCGATCCGCAGATCTGGGTCAGGCTGATCGGACGCGTGCAGGGCGCTAACTTCGGCGCGATCTATGGCAAAACGAAAGCCATGGGCTATAAAAATATCACGCTGCCGGCAGGGCATACCTGGGAATCGTACACCCGCTTTTTACTGGCCACGCTGCCGGCACGGCTCAGGCAGAACTATATCAAAAAATTCAAAACCTCGATCGAATTCTGGCATACAGTGGGTGGTGGGCTGGAAGAGGAAACTATCCGCGAGCTGGAGGCACACGGCTATAATATCCGGCGCAACGGCGTTTCCAATTACACGGTCATGAAAAACTCCCGCATCGTCTTTGTCGGCAAAATACCAGACCATACCGACGATATCAAATCTACCAAAGATATCCCCAGCTGGAAACGGATGTGCTTCTGCATCCTGAAAAACGATCACCTGTGCCGCTTTATGGGCTTTGGCCTGACACGTCAGCAGCAGAAGCTGGTAGACGTTTTGAAGAAAAAATACAGTAAGGTTTGTGAGGAAAAATGAAATTCAGTAGTCCTGTTTACAACATAATTTCCGTACCGATCGAAAAGATCGAGCCCAATACCTATAACCCCAACTCTGTGGCGCCGCCCGAGCTGAAGCTGCTGTATGACAGCATCAGGGAAGACGGCTACACCATGCCCATCGTCTGCTATTATGACAGCGAAAAAGACCTGTATATCATCGTCGACGGCTTTCACCGCTACCGCATCATGCTGGACTATCAGGATATTTACGAGCGGGAAGGCGGCAGACTGCCGGTATCTGTCATCGATAAGCCTATCGACTGCCGTATGGCAAGCACGATCAGGCACAACCGGGCCAGAGGCTCGCACGATGTCGACCTGATGAGCAATATCATCAGTGAGCTGCATGAGCTGGGGCGTTCGGATGCCTGGATCTCCAGGCATCTGGGGATGGATAAGGATGAGATCCTGCGCCTGAAGCAGATCACAGGCCTGACTGCGCTTTTTAAAGAAGCTGAATTCGGCAGAGCCTGGAAAGCTATCGAAAATGACTTGCAGGACGAGTGGGAAGAGGAAAAGAAATAAGGTAGTAGGCTGGCAATTTAAGATTGAGCGATCAAAAACAGACATTCATTTTTGAATGTCTGTTTTTTTATGCCCGGAAAGTTTTAAATGTTCATTTCTTTTTGCTTTTTGTTTATGCCGCTTTCTTGAAAGTAAGCGGCGCAAAGAACTTCAGCGCTGTTAAGATTTGGATTACGCTTCACTCGCTGTACGCGCTCCGGGCAACTCGGCACCATAGGGAAAATTAAAATGCTATGCTGCGCATAGCCTGCCGCTGCCTCAGACATACCCTGCGCCTGCTTACAGCTGCGTGTCGCTCATCTGCCAAATCTTCCCAATGCGCTGTAAAAACCTCTATATCGTACGTTCTATTGCTGTAGTTAATAATCACTGGTCCCATCAGTATGTCGATACCGTGCTCATGAAATTCAGCAGCAATTTGTACGATGCAGGGTTTTGAGCGCACATTGTGGTCAAGTCCGTTGTGTGTGCAGCGAGCTGTAAGCGCTGGAAGGTTTGTTTGAGGCATTGCTTCTTTGCGGGAAAGATTTTCTTTGTTCTGCAATGCCGAGTTGCCTGGAAGCCGGACAGCGAGCAAAGCTAAACAGGACTTGCCACCGTGCGCAGAGTTCTTTGTTGACTTTCTTTCAAGAAAGTCTAATGTGATTTTTACCGCCAAAAGAAATGAATATTTAAAAAAGTCTAAATAAACAAAAACCTAAATTAAAAAGCAAAAATTGGAATTTTAAGGAAAAAAGAAAATTTAAAGAAAAAACACTAAACCAGTGTCCGGCAAGCCGTGACACCGTACGGCTCCCCTTCTCTCCTGGCGGCTGGCAAACCGTAAGGGCAATAGACAGCCAAACTGCGTCGAAAATATCCGTTAGTATGTCTTGTGGGGGGGTACAGGTGTGCTATAATGGGTACGAATATTATTTTAACAAATGTTTTTAAGGTTTAAGTAAATTAAATCAGCTTTTTAACAAAACAAGATAAAGGCAGAACAATATTTTAGGCAATGCAGGAGCGGAGGTGGGAAGATGTATGACGAAAAATGCCTGCAAAATATCGGCGGCAATATCCGCTTCCTGCGCATGGCCAGACAGGTAAGCCAGCAGGAAATGGCAGAACGTATCGGTATCAGCCAGACCCATCTGAGTAATCTGGAACGTAACCATGTCAACATCAACCTGAAGCTGCTGCTGCGTATTGCCAATGTACTGGAGTGCCCGCTGGAAATCTTTTTAGATACCCAGGCGGCGCTGGATTGGGGCAAAGAGCAGGCAGAAAAGGCTGCGCCTGAGCAGGATGCCCCAGCAGAAGTTTATACCGTAGAGGAAGTGCGGCGGCTTTTGCAGCTGCTGCGGCTGTCAAACAAGTAAAAAGCCTTGACCGTGGCGACAGCTGCGGAGGAGATAGATAATGAGCAACATAGCAAAGGAGCGAAAAAATGCCGGAAATAAAATCAGCGGACGCGGCAGAGCTGGCCAGTATTATGGGGCAGGCAGCATCAACGTCTGGCGACACGACAGAAAAAGACAAAAGCGGCGGAGCTGCCGTTAATGACGGAGAAGCTGCCAAAGCAGCAGCAGCCACCAAGCCCTATATGCTTTTTGATGCCGGTGAGGTGCGGCAGGAAAGCGGCATCGCAGGTATCAAGTTCGACTTTAACTACGGCGCCAGGGTCACCGTGCCCCAGGGCGAATACCGGGTCAAGTTTATCGACAGGGAAGCCTGCCTGACGGTGTACGACGCGCCCGCCAGCGGCGTGCTGGTGACCAGCAGCAAAAAGTATTTTATCGACTTCCGCATCGAAGTCTACGAAAAGGACAAGCTGATCTTTGCCCACGACCTGGATCTACAGGGCAAAAAAGTGCTGCTCAAATTCCCGGTGGGGATATTGGGCGACGTACTGGCCTGGTTCCCCTATGCGGAAGTTTTCAGGAAAAAGCATCAATGTGAACTTTACTGCGCTATGGCGGAAGAACTGGCCGGGATCATCAGCCCGGCCTATCCCGAGATCAGCTTTATCAAACCGGAAGAACGGCCGGAAGGGCTGTACGCCAGCTACTATATGGGCATCTTCTTTCCCTGTGATGACAGGGTGCACCAGCCGGGCGACTTCAGGATCAGGGGCCTGCATAAAAACGCGGCCATGATCCTGGGTCTGGGCAACAGCACCGAACCGGAAGAACTGAGCATCCGGCTGCTGCCTAAAAACAAAACACGTAAGATCAAAGAACCCTACGTCTGCATCGCAGCCCAGTCCAGCGGCCAGGCCAAATACTGGAACAACGGCGCCGGCTGGCTGAACGTAGTCAAACATTTAAAGGAGCGGGGCTACCGGGTGCTGTGCATCGACAGGGAAAACGTCTACGCGCAGAAAAGCCGCTTTAACATCATTCCCTACGGCGCAGAGGACTTTACGGGCAAACTGCCCTTGCAGGAGCGGGTCGACCTTTTATATCACGCCGATTTTTTTGTAGGTCTATCCAGCGGCCTCAGCTGGGTAGCCAACGGCGTAGGCATACCCGTAGTGCTGATCAGCGGCTTTACGCTGCCGGTCAACGAATTCCCCACGCCTTACCGGGTCATCAACTACCATGTCTGCAACGGCTGCTGGAACGATACCCGCATCACCTTTGACCACAAGGACTTTGAGTGGTGCCCGCGGCTGAAAGGAACCGACAGGCAGTATGAATGCAGCCGCTACATCACGCCGGAAGCGGTGAACAAAGTTATCGACCGGCTGATGGCCGACCATCAGCTGGAACCGCTGGCGGCGCAAAAAACAGCAGCGGTCAAAAAAACAGTGCGGGGCAGAAACAGCAAAAAAGGAAGTGAGAGAAAATGAGCCTTTACTATTACAAGGATATGTTCAAAGTGCAGGATATGCAGGAAGCCAAGGCGATCATCCTGACCGAAGAACAAGAGGGCGGCGACTATAAAGAACGCTGGGACCGGGAAACAGAATACATGAAGGGACTGTTTGCCGAAGGGCTGGGCGACCTGAACGGCAAAACGATCCTGGACTTTGGCTGCGGCATCGGGCGGCTCTCTAAAGTGCTGTTGCAGCAGTATGACTGCCATGTGCTGGGCGTAGACATCTCGCCCGATATGCGTCGGCTGGCCCAGGAGTATGTGGCGGATGACCGCTTTAGTGTCCTTTCCTACGAAATGTTCTGCCAGTTGGGGGGGACGGGCAGGCTGCAGGTAGACTGCGGTCTGGCGGTATACGTCTTGCAGCACGTCTACGACCCGGCCCGCGATATCCAGCTCCTGCGGCAGGTAGTCAAAGACAGGCTGTTTGTTTTGAACCTGCAGCACCGGGCGATTCCGGTACTGGACAGCGAGACCGGCGCCAAGAAGTTTTATCTGGACCAGCAGCCGGAGGCGCAGGCTGACGTAGGCAAACTGCTGGAAGCGCAGTTTGCCCTGCAAAAAGAGCTGCCGCTGGCTGCGGACAAGATTTCTATGGCCCGTTTTCACTGGTGTCGCATCTATGGCGCGCGGGGATAATGAGAATAAGGAAGAAGGATGAACAGATGGCGAAGGGAAAAGCAAGGAAAGAACAAACACAGAAACTGCTGGCTACAGTAGTGATGGGCATGAATCTGGTCAACGCCGCCGCGCCGGCAGCGGCGCTGGCCGCAGCCGAGCCACAGGCACCGCAGCTGTCCCGGACGGCAGCCAGCGAAGCCCAGCCCCTGGACTACGCGGTGCTGCCGCAGACTTTAGACTATCTGGACCGGGCCATTTTTGCCACGGCGGAAGCGACAATCTATGATGGTAATGATAGCGGTGTTTCTATGACCTACGGCGACAGCCAAACCATAACTGCCGGGCAAAGCGGTACGGTAACTAGTATGAACGGCGGTGGGCAGAGTATCAGCAGCGGCGGCAAGGGTACGGTAATTAATATGAGCGGCTACAGTTCGCAAAATATCAGCGCCGGCGGCATCGGCACGGTAAGTACTATGGACGGCACCTGTGATCAGAATATCTACGGCGGCACGGGTATGGTAGACACTATGAACAGCGGCGGCTATCAGAGGATCAGCGGCAACAGCGGTACGGTAAGCACCATGAACAGCGGCAGGCAGGTTATCAACGGCAGCGGCGGCAGCGGTACGGTAATTACTATGAACA
>OBAR01000320.1_pt1 | contig 63701 bp, 47 predicted proteins | sample 1517911 | NCBI WGS metagenome assembly OBAR01 (sample SAMN04571709, study PRJEB22368) | human gut metagenome | biome: human gut; material: stool | host: Homo sapiens | place: Luxembourg | collected 2012-10-26
CCGCGGTCAAAGACATTCGTCTATGACAATGCGGCGTGGCGAGAGCAACGAGCGGTTGCCTGCACGGGAAGAATGTTGTACATATGACGCGCGGCGCGGACGAACTGCATTTCTTCTACGATGCGCAGAACCGCCCGGCGGTGGTGGTGTACAATGGCACGGCGTATGCCTACGTCAAGAGCTTGCAGGGCGATATTGTTGCAATTCTGGATGAGAATGGCAATACCGTCGTCAGCTACGGCTACGATGCGTGGGGTGCGCCGCTGTGGTGTACTGGTGAGCTGGCGGAAACGCTGGGCAAGGTGCAGCCGTTTAGGTATCGCGGGTATGTGTTCGATGAGGAAACGGGGCTGTACTATCTCAGGAGTCGGTACTATAATGCAGTAGTTGGAAGATTCTTGAATGAAGATGCGTTGCTAAGCGGAAATCTATATTCATATTGCAACAATGATGCGATTAATTATGAAGATCCGACAGGATTTATTCCTGGAAGCTTCTCCAAAGTATCTGCATCGTTTTGCATGGCTCTTTATACTGACTGCGATGCAGCTTCCTCAGTACCAGAATGTAAAGATTGTGTGGTGGATTCAAGCATTGAGCTACACGAGGGTGGCTACTATTACATTACACCTATTAATGATGTTGGATATGCTATTTCTCTAAAAGCGGGAAATGAATCGAAAACAACTGGTGTTAATATCTATAAACATAATACGCAGACGGGTGCTCATGAATTCTATGTAGCACAATACATAGAAGGAGGATTCGTATTTGTACGTGACGATTATGTTGTAAAAGGCTCTCCATTGGCATTCAACGTAACCGCAACAGCAAGAGTTGAGGAGTATTTGTTTGGGAAGAAGGTCATTTCTACATATCATCCAGTACCTTCTCAATATATCAGAAATCTACAATATGCGCTTAAAAAAGCGATGGTATATTTCGGCGAAGAAAATGGATTGTATGATGAAGCAACGATAGCAGCAGTAAAAGCTTTTCAAAGGAACGCAAATTTAAAAAATGTCGATGGAATAGTTGGAGAAGAAACCAAAGAAGCCCTGATTCCCAATGAAGGTCCCTAATCGTTGCTACAAGTTCATAGAACGAATTTCTTACTGACTGGCGAGATGTGCGTCGCATCAAAGGAGGAGATTTCATGAAATTTATTCGCAGAATCCTTGTGTTACTATGTTGCTTGAGCTCTGTGCTGAATTGTGTGCCTGCAATTGCGACGGAAGTACACGATGGCTTTAATCTGTATCAGCAGCGATTTGGGTCTTACTACAGTATTCATGACATTCTGAAAAAAAAAGTTGCTTTGTGATGAATTGGTGGAACGAGCAGAATCAACTGTTCAAACGTTTGAATGGGTGACAACAATTGGTGAAACAACGATTTGCTTGCAGGAAGCGGTTAGTGATGGTTTCCAAACAATATTGCATTTTAAAATATCTGCTTCAGAAGAAAATGCGATTATCCGTCCGGCGTTTCTGTATTTTGATATTTATGATCCATATTATACGCAATTGGAAGAATATTCCGAAATTGTTTATTTTGTTGAATATGACTTTCTCGCTCTATCCAATCACTCAATAAGTACAAATTATTATGGAACTTCTAACAATGAGAGGGAAATGGACTATATTGTTGTGCTTGACAACGAAGACGAGCCCAATATAGAAACCTTCCGGGAACAGTGTATATTTTCAGTGATTCGATATGATCCAGATACCAAAAAAGCAACAACGCAAAAAACAGAGTCGATGCCTATCGAAGTGCAAATTCCCAGCAGTATTACATATTATACGATTTGCCAAGACTCCTCTGGCAAAGAAGGAGTACAGAATGACCTTGGTGAATGGATCATTCCACCTATTTACGATGAAGTATCTTACGACGGCAATGTCTATTGGGTCTTTATTGAAAGGAATGACAATGAGCAAAAATTGGTAGGAATAATTGATACAAGTCAAGGCTTTGCAATTGCCGCCCATTATGATGAGATTCTAATTGGGGATTCGCTCATTGTGGCATATGATCCATTAACACATGTCTATGATATTTTTGACAGGCAATGTAGACTGATTTATACGCTGCCCGGAAAATATGATTATGTTGTTCCTAATGGAGAATGCTGTGTTGATGTGGTAGACCTTGACGCGGGTATTTATACCATCAAGATTCCAAGCTATCTTATCACAAACTATTAACAGATCTTAGTTGATGTGAATAATACAAAAAAGAATATTTAGGTAATATCGCACAAATGAGTTGATAAAGTGACGAATGAATTGTGCTGTATCTCCTTAAATGAGGATGTCGATACTACTGTTTATAACAAACGTTGCAAAAAACCGAGGCGAAGCTCATCAGCTTCGCCTCGGTCAAAGACATTCGTCTGCTTTGAAATATACCGCAATTCCGCGAAAATATTAAAAGCGCCCGTCAGCAGCCGTGATATGCCCCCTATTCCGCTTGCAGTTTTTCACTGTTCGCTTTATAGGGAGCATATCAGTGACGCTGGATAACTGGCTGATGGAAACATCAACGGAGTCAAGATAGTGCATCTGGCGGATTTTCTGCTGAGCAAGGAATATTGAGCAGCTGACCGCACAAGGCGGAGAGGATGGTCAAAGTATATTTCTTGGCATAACTAAGAAATCATATTTTTGACACTACGATTGATGCTTTACTTCCACTCTGTTATGATTATATACGCATTTTCATCTAACAAATTCCGACGTTGGCGAAGGGGACTACCGCCTTTGTTAGCGTATCTAACACTTGTCTAACAGCACGGTTGGAAATTGCGTTTTTTTCCTTCTTCTACTAACAGTCAGCAACGTAGAAATGTGCTGGAAACGCAGGAAAATCGGGCATTACAGGGCAGTGCAGTTCTCTGAAAGGGAAGCGGTGAGCATCTCTCCTAAGCAGTCGGTCGTGGGTTCAACTCCCATTGGACTCAATCCCCAAACAAGCAATTCTTTCTGGCTGATGCTCTCGCGTGCGTGTTGGCAAACGTGCGAAGAGCATCGGCTGGAAAGATTTTTTCTTTTCATTGACAGTTTCTCCAACTTTCAAGCGCCGATAGTACAATTCCACGCTGCTTTTGCTGAAAAAATGTGCTACAATACAAATGCATCAAGGAAGTCGTATAGCCTGTTTGGCAAAAACGCCGGGCAGCTTTTACCATATCAAACAGCTGTCCGACGGAATAAGCGAGGGGATAACAATGGACATCATCAAAATCAAAGCCGAAGTATACCAGCTTGAACAGCAGGGAAAACGCCTGCTGATTCTGCATTATTTGCAGGACGTGTGGCAGCAGGAGCCGCAGTCTGAGGGTTTGACCGTGCTGGCACTGCGGCAGATGGTTGCCTATGCGGATACGGTGGTTCAATTTTCGGAAAATTCCCCGCTGTGGGAGGCGAAAAATGAGTATTCGCTCTACAAGGCTCTTCTGCTGGATATTATTTCTTGTGGGCTGAAAAACTACCGCACGAGCAAGCAGTTCCTATGGCAAATGTGCTTTTATCTCAATCCGGAATACACCTATTACTATATGTACGGCAGGGAGATAACGGACGACAATGCGGTTTAATGGAAGAAGACGCTGTTTCAGGAAGCCGCCCAGATCTATCCGGACAGCTTGCTTTTCAAGTGCATTGACTCTATCGAGTGCATGGATCATCGGCGGCTGGACAGATTTACGGAAGAAGAGAAAGCGCAGATTCGCGCGGAATGGAATTGCAGGAGAATGAACTGGATCACGAAGTTGTGTGGATTTTTGACCACTATCTGTTTCATGAGGGGATTCAGCGATAAGTTTTGCGGGGAATAACAATAAGAAGCTGCGCGGCGATGCCACCATGACGGCAAAGCCGCGCAGTTTTTATCCAGTTTCTTGCCGTGTCAGAAGGCACGCATCCCGCCCTCCTCCCACAATTTACAACATATTTACACCCCGCCCCTCGCAATCCCCGTTGCCCCATGCTATACTAAAGCGGGTGATAATCATGCCAAAACGCATTCTCATCGTCGAGGACGACGCGGCGATTTCGCGCCTGCTCGAATCCAACCTGCGCCTGTCCGGGTATCAGCTCATTTGCACGGCGGATGGCTGCCAAGCACTGGAACTGCTGCAAAATCAACCCTTCGATTTGGCGCTGTGCGATATCATGCTGCCCGAAATCGACGGCTTCGAGCTCCTGCCGCACATGCGCGCGCAGGGCGTGCCGGTCATTTTCCTCTCCGCCAAGGCGGACGTGCAGAGCCGGGTGCGCGGGCTGCGGCTGGGTGCGGAGGACTATCTCGTCAAGCCGTTTGACATTCTGGAGCTGCTCGTGCGAATGGAAAAGGTGCTCGCGCGGTCGGACAAGCATCCGCAGAGGTTCCGGTATCGCGATATCGCCGTCGATGAGGCGAGCCACACGGTCACGAAAAGCGGAATACCGGTTTCGCTGAAGCCGATGGAGTACGAGCTGCTGCTGACGTTCATCCGCCATCCGGGCATGGTGATGACGCGGGAGGATTTGCTTCATCAGGTGTGGGGCGACGCGTTCATCGGCGAAACGCGCACGGTGGATGTGCACGTCGCGGCACTGCGGCGCAAGTTGGATTTGGGCGGAGAACTTGCCACTGTGTACAAAATTGGCTATCGGTTGGAGGTGCTGGCGTGAAATTGTGGCTCAAGCAGACACTCGTCACCCTTGCGGTGATTCTGCTGTCCGTCAGCATGTGTCTGTACCATTTTGTGGCACAGGAGACCGACCAGCTGATTCAGCAGGCGATCCAGAGCGGCGCGCGCGACACGGCGGTTTTCTGCGACCACTTGTCTACGCTGGAACGTACATCAACCGCTTATGACATGGATATCATCACCCGGCAAGCGCTGATTCAGTACAAGTTTTCGACGTATGCGCATCTGTTGCAGACAGGGGACTGCACGTGGTCGCTGGTGATGGACGGACAGTACTACTACAACACGGCGTCGTGCCAGCCAATGGAAACCCTGCCGATGGCGGAGGATGCCGTCGCCGCCAGCCGCATCGTCGAGCGGGGCGGGACGCACCTGCTGATATCCGCGCAAACCATGTCGGTGCTGCAAACGCCGCTGACAGTCTATCGCGCGGCGAACATCGAATCGACATATCAACATATAAACGATTTAACGCGCGCGGCGCAGCTGTCCCTGCTGGGCTGCCTGCTGCTGTGCGGCGTGCTGCTGCCGCTGATGCTGCGGAAAACGCTCGCGCCACTGCGGAAATTGGCACAGATTTCGGACAAAATCGCGTGCGGGGCATATGAACTGCGGGTTAATATTTCGGCGGATGACGAGGTGGGCGAGCTGGCGCGCGCGTTTGACCACATGGCGGATACGGTGGAGCAGAAAATTGCCGATTTGGAGGATAACGCCCGGCGGCGCGAGCTGCTGCTGGGGGCGCTGACGCACGAGATGAAAACGCCCATGACGGCAATTATTGGCTTTTCTGGAAGCTTGCTGTCCATGCCGCTGACGGAGGAGGGGCGCATGGAGGCCGCCTACGAGATTCACGAGGCGGCGAAGCGAACCGAGCGCTTGAGCCAGAAGATGATGCAACTGATTTCACTACAAGAAGGAAATGCGGCGGTGCAGCAAAGGCAGGTGGATGCGCGGGAACTGCTGGAGAGGGTCTGCGCCGCAATGCCGAAAGATGCTGCTTTTGAACTTGCGGTTCATACGGAGACGCTGACGGGCGACCCGGATTTGCTCTTCTGCTTCCTGACGAACGTCGTGGACAACGCCATCAAGGCGAGCCCGGCGCACGCCGTTATCCGCTTGTCGGCGAGCAAAGAGGGGCGGCGGCAGGTGCTTGCCGTGGCGGACGCGGGCGGCGGCATTCCGGCGGACAAAATCCCCCTCGTCACCGAACCGTTTTACCGCATGGATAAGGCACGCAGCCGGAAATTGGGTGGCGCGGGGCTGGGGCTCAGCCTGTGCCGGATGATTGCGGAAACGCACGGCGGGCAGCTGGAAATCCAAAGCGAGGTCGGGAAAGGCACGACGGTTTCGATGATTTGGTGCACAGAAGAAAAGAAAAGTGCGTAAATGAAGCGGAATATTCCCCGAAACGCCGTGATTTACAACTTGCTTACAGCTTGATTGCAAGTCGATGATGACTTTCGCCCGCCCGCGTGGTACGCTGAAATCGGAGGTGAAGGACATGAAACGAACCCTTTTGCTGATGCTCGCGCTTCTGCTTCCTGCGCTTGCCGCGGCGGATGTATCGACACAAGTCAACGCACCAGAAACATACAGCTCTGTCTGGCAGAGCAGCACGGGCAGGACGATTGTCACGGTGGATGCCGCGGTTGAAATTCCCGCCGTGCCGCAGCTGATGATTTACCCTGCGGTTCAGCGCGTGTTTTCTGCTGACGACTTGCAGCGCGCGGCAGTCTGCTTCGGCGACGCGCCCTATTCGGGGATGCCGAGCAGCTTGGACAGCGTGACCCGCCCCGCCGCGAACAGCAATCCGACGAGCGTCGGTATTCGCGCGGAATCGAAAAACGCGGCAGGAAACCGCGCGCTGCTGACGTTCGTTCAGCATCGTCGACATGATGGAAATTTGTGGTACGGCACAATCCAATTCTTGGGGCACGGCGCGGCACGCTATCAGGTGGACGACCTTCCGACAACCGGGGAAGTCAGCGCCGGTGCCCGCGAAAAGGCGGTGCAAATCGCCCAGAGCCTTGACGCGGAGATGGCGCTCGCCTACGAGGGGCGCTGCATGGGCTACGAGTACGACGGCGGGATGAGCAGCCTGCGCGGCGACCTGTTCATTTTTACCCGAAAGGTAAACGGCACGCCGACGGCATGGACGAGCGAGGACTGCCGAGCGTACGACAATTTTGAGGACACCTATCAGCTGAAAACGCCGTACGAAGCGCTGAGAATCATTATTGACCGTTACGATGGCGCGATTTGGATGCAGTGGCAAGCGCCGCACACGATTGACCTTGCGTCCGGTCAGGCGGCGACGCTGCTGCCGTTCAACCAGATTGTGACAATCGCCGCGCAGCTGCTGCCGCTGAAATATCAATTTCAGGAACAGTATCTGGCGTACAGGAATCAGGATGCGAACCGAATGACGGTCAACCGCATCACGCTCAGCTATTCGCGAGTGCAGAATCGGGATAATCCGGAGAATTTTTCCATGTTGCCCGTGTGGGATTTCTTTGATGCGCACGACCCGGCGAAGTCGCTGCTGACCATCAGCGCTGTCGACGGCACGGTGATTGACCGCGGCTTTGGGTACTAAGCCGATGAAAGCGATTGTCTGCGATCTCCGCCGCGCACTCGCGGGGCGCTGGTTTTGGGCGGCGCTGCTGGCGACCACGGCGGCGCTGTACCTTTCCATCGGGCAAGCCGCCGATGCGCTGATGGATGACACACAAAACTTGCGGTTTACATTGAGCGAGCTCCTGCTGATGGCGCTGTGCGGTGATTTCGGGATGCTGACCCTCCCGGCGCTCTCCGCTTTGCCCTTCGCGGCACAGGCGCTGCACGAAATCAAGTGCGGCGCGGTTCGCCCGGCGGTGTTCCGGGCAGGGCGGAGAATGTGGATTCTGGGCAAAGCGGCGGGTTGCATCCTCAGCGGCATGGTGCTGCAAGCGGCGGCGGCGGGGCTGTTGGGGCTGATTCTGTACGCTGTCCGCGGCGGGAGCATCCTGCTGGAAATAAATGCAGAGTTTAATGCGACGCTCCTGCGGCGGATGCTCTGCGGAGGCATTTGGGCGAGCGTCGGATGCGTGATGGCGCTGGCAACGGAAACATCCTCCGCCGCGCACCTCGGCCCACTGTGCCTGTGCTACGCGCTGATGATGCTCGGCAAGCGCTTTTTCCCGGCGGCGGTGATGCTAAATCCTATAAACTGGATTGACGGCGGCGACGGGATACTTGCAGGGCTGGAAACTGTTTCCATCCTCCTGCAAATCGTCTTTTTGAAGCGAGGTGTCCGGGAATATGTGTAAAATGCAGCCGCCCCTCGTCTGCGCGGGGTGGAATCTGTACAGCCTGCGAAAAAACCCAAGGTTTTATTTAAGCCTGACGCTGGGCTTCCTACTCTGCTGGCTGCTGACGGACAAAACGATGCAAATCAGCCGAACGTACCTGACCAGCGTGCAGCTTGTCGAGCCGTTCGTATGGTGCTACGCGGACGGGGACAGCATCCTCTACGCCGCGCTGGTGCTGATGCTGATGCTCTCCGCCCTCCCGCGCATGGACACGCCGGCAAGCTACCTGATTTTCCGCACGACGCGGCGGAGCTGGCTCATCGGGCAAATCATCACCGCGCTGATTGTAACTTTCGGTTATTGCTTGATGATTCTGCTTAGCTCGATGCTGATGTGCATCGGCTGCAATGTGTACGCCACGAATCGCTGGAGCGAGACCGCGACCATGCTCTCTTTTGCGCCCGCCGGATTTGAAACCGCGCTCACCGTCATGCGAAAGACGGTCAAACTGACCACGCCGTGGGGCTGCTGCGCGCAGATTTTCGGGCTGATGTTCCAGTATGTGCTGCTGCTTTCCATGCTGCAACTGCTGTTTACTGTGCTGAAAAGCAAGAAAACAGGCATATTAGCCGCCATTTTGCTGAATTTTGTCGGATTTGTGCTGACGCCGGAGCGCTTCATGGTGTGGTTGCACCTGCCCACGGAGATGCGCTATTACGCCAACGTGCTCGCGGCGTGGCTCTCGCCATTGCAGCACGCCACCTACACCATGCACAATTTCGGCTACGATTTGCTGCCGCGGCTGCACGTCTCCTACCTGATTTTGGGTGGATTGACCGTGCTGCTGATGGCGCTCGCTGCCATCAAAATGCGTACCTTCCAGTTTAACTTTGCAGGAGGTGTTTCGGATGCGTGAAATCGTCGTGGACGTGCAGCACGTCAGCAAGTCGTTCGGCAGCGAGCAGGTTTTGGAAGATGTTACCTTGCAATTGATGCGCGGGAAAATCCACGGCATCATCGGGCGGAACGGCAGCGGCAAAACCGTGCTGATGAAATGCATCTGCGGATTCCTGCGGCCGACGGCGGGGAAAATCAGCATATTCGGCAAAAATATCGGCACGGACTGCGATTTTGCGCCCCAAACGGGAATGCTGATTGAAACCCCCGGTTTTCTGCCGCACGAGACGGGCATGAGCAATCTCCTGTGGCTGGCGAAGTTAGGCAACGGCGCGCGCTGCGAGGACGTGGCGGCGCTGATGCGCTTGGTGGGGCTTGACCCCGCGGCAAAAAAGCGGGTGAACCAGTATTCGCTGGGGATGCGGCAGCGGCTGGGCATTGCGCAAGCGTTGCTGGACGCGCCGGAGCTGCTGATTTTGGACGAGCCGATGAACGGGCTGGATAAAAATGGCGTTGCGGAGATTCGCGCGCTGCTGCTTGACTTGAGGGCGCAGGGCAAGACGATTCTGCTCGCCAGCCACTTCGCGCAGGACATCGACGCGCTGTGCGACACGGTGCAGGAGATGGCGCAGGGGCGGATACGGGAGGTGTAATCCGAAGAGAATCCCCTCATGCACTTTACGATTCCCTTATACTATTTCCAAATTCACCTGCGCCATCTGCTTGCGCCTTTTCCCCGTTGGCGTCCGCTCATTCCACTTAGCGTAGCGCTGCTACGCTGCGTTTCATTCGCGTTAGCCAACGTGAAAAATTCGCGGCGCATCTTGGCGCATTCTCATTTGGAAATAGTATTAAATCGTGCTGTGTTTTAAGGGAAAAGCTAAAAATCCACACAAAAATAGGCAGGAAACGCGTCTCCTGCCCTTTTTTATTGCCTTGTTTTCCGATATTCCCCCGGCGTCAGCCCGGTAATCTGCTTAAACCGGCGGATAAAGCTGTTCAAATTGTAGTACCCCACCGACTCGGACACCATTTGCAGCGGCATCGTCGTGCTTTCCAGCAGGGAGCACGCTTTGCGGATGCGCAGGTCAGCGACGTAGCTGGTCAGCGTGTCGCCGGTCTGCTGCTTGAAGTACTGGCTTAAGTAGCCGGAGGAAAGGTCGAGCTTGGCGGCAACGTCCTGCAGGGAGAAGCTGCAGTCGTCGTAGCTGTCCGCGATGCAGGTGTAGATGCGCTGGAGCAGCTCCGTCACCGGCGCGCCGCTCTCGGCGGTGTCTGGCACAAGCGCCTTCGGGTCGGGCTCCAGCAGGTGGAGCATGAAGGCAAGGTAATCATCCACCGTGCGCAGATAGGTGATGGTGAACAGGTCGTCCATGTTCACCTGCCGCGCGCCGCCCGCCATCAGCAGCTGCACGGCGGAGTTGCAGTAGCTTTTCGCCAGCAGGGAGGGCACGCAGTCCGCCTTCAGCCCGTCGATGAAGCGGCGGATGGTCTGCATCTGCTGCTGCGGGGTCTGGGCGGGCAGGTCGTTCAGGAGGGCGAGGCGGTCGGAGGACGGCACATCAAGGGTGCGCGTCAGCTCGTGATACGGAATCAGCTGATGCTGTCCGCGGATGAAGTGCTCCTTGACGGCTTGCGTGGCTTCAAAACAGGCGGTGGAGAGGTGCGCCACGTCGGTGTAGCAGTTGGACATGCCGATGGAGAACACAAGATTGTATTTTTCGCTGCTGATGTCCAGCAACCGGCGGCAGCAATCCGCCAGCTTCGATTCCTCGTCCGCCTCCATGCCAACCAGACAGACGAACATGGAGTGCTCGAACAGCTCGCGGAACTGCCACGTGAAGTCATCCCCGAAGCACTCCGCAAAGATGGCGGACAGCGTCTGCCGGGGGATGGCGGTATCCTGATTGAAGGCGCGCAGCATCAGCACCTGATAGCACGGCTTGGTGAAGGACATGCCCAGCGCTTCCGCCTCAACATTATAGGAAGCGAAAGAGTCGAATTTGCCCTTGAGCAGCGAAAACAGCAGCGAATCCTTCAGCGCCTGCCCGTCGGGGGAGGTCATCAGCTGACTGCGCATGTGGTTGTTCTGCTCGGCGAGGGAGGCAATCGCATCCTTCAGCGACTCCAGATCATCCGCATCCGACCGCCCCAGTGATTCGGTCAGCTCCTGTATCGGGCGGTAATTCACCTTCATCGCATAGTGGATGACCAGCGTGCCCGCCGCCAGCACCACCAGCAGGAACAGCGCCAGCATCGCCTGTGCGCGGTAGAGCGGCGCAAGCGTCTCGCTCGCGGGGAGGAAGAAGTAGTACGTCCAGTTCAGGACGGAGGACGGCTCGCGGTAGATGAGGTAATTCGTGCCGTGCAGGCGGATGGTGCTGATGCCGTCGGTCAGCGGCGCATCCAGTGCCATCGTCGATACGACGACCTGCCCGCTGCTGTCCAGTATCGCGCCCTGCTGGCTGGGGGTACTCTCCGGCGAGAGGAAGGACAGGAAGTGCCGCTCCTGCACGAAGAAAATCAGGACGCTGTTTTGCAGGCGCGAAAAGACCGACGGCGTGTTGATGAACGCCAGATAGCGTTCCGCGCTGCCGCTCCGCTGTGCCGTGCGGATGATGCGGCGGCTGCTGTCGGCAAGGCTGCTCGCCACGGGGTCGCCTTCCGGGAAGGAGAAGATGCGGTCGAAGAACAGCGCGGCGGAGTACACGGCAGTGGAGGTGTACACCATCTTGGCGTCCGCGTCCGCCAGCGCAATTTCGGAAATCAGGGTGGAGGGGGCAAGCAGATTCTTGAACTCGTTCACCAGCCGCAGGTCGCGCACGGGGCTGGGCGCTTCTAAATAATAGGAAAAGAAATTCTGATTGACTGTCGAAATCTGGTACTCGATGTCGTAAATCTGCTGGAGGTCGCTGTCCATCTCCTGCACGCTCTGCTGCACGAGCGCGCGGTGGTTGTCCTCCAGATTCGTCCGCAGCTGCCGGATGAAGAACACCTGCGACACGAAAACGAGGGCGATGATGGCGGTCAGCAGCAGCGCGCCGTAGGATGCCAGATACTTATAGTACGTCTTGGAATGATGCCCGAACATGTTCCCTTCTCCTCCCAGTCACATGGGTTTATTCTATCACAAATCCACCATTTTTTCAAGGAAAGAGGGGGCAAAACGCAAATACTGCATATAAAAAGGGGGCATCTACAATTTTTTAGGTGGTGATTTTGTGTCCTGCATGGGAAAATGACGACCGAAAGACACAAAAACCATCATTTTGAAGATTGAAAACCGCCGCCGCCTGTGAGAGAATACGCTTGAAACAAGTCCCCCCGAAAATGACGGCGGTGTGCAGCGGGGCACGCCGAAGAGGAGGAAAAACCAAGTGAAGCGTAGCATCGTGCTGTCTCTGATTCTGGCGATTTGCTGCTTATTGCCATTCACCGCGTCGGCAGAGGAATGGTCGGATTTCTTCGCGCTGAACGAGGAAACCGCTATCGGCTATGACGAGGCGCTGACATCGTATCAGGATACCCCGAACGCGCCGGCAGGTACGCGGATTGAACTGCTGCCCAGCGCGGCGATTTTGTCGGGGGATGCGGTGCTTGCGCAGGAGGCCATCATCACCGGCGACGGCGAAAGCACGGCGGTCTGGACGGTGGATGTGCCCGTGACTGGACTGTACGAATTGGAAATCACCTACTTTGCGCAGGACGGCAACGAGGCGAAAGTACAGCGCCGCTTGACCATCGACGGCATCGTGCCGTATGAGGAAGCGAACAACATCTGCTTATACCGCCGCTTTGTGGAGCGGGCGAGCGAAATCGGCCGCAAGAACTCCATCGACGATGAAGTGTGGGCGCGGCAGGATGAAATCCACCTCTGGCAGACCGTCCGCGCGGCGGATGGGCAGGGCGTGTATGTTGACCCGCTCAAATTCTGCCTGACGGCGGGCCGCCACGAGATTTCCCTACATTATGTAGACCAGCCGGTGACACTGGGCACGCTGGCGCTGGTCGCCCCGGCGGCTCATCCGACTTACGCGGAAGCGGCGGCGGGCTACGCGGCGCAGGGACTGAAAGCGGCGGACAAGGACGTGCAAATCAAGTTTCAGGCGGAAAACAGCGCGTGGCGCAGTGAGAACGTCATCCGCCGCGAATCCGATGCCGACCCGATGACCGAGCCGCGTTCCGGCGCGAACCGCGTGCTGAATGTGATGGGAGGCTGGCGCTGGCGGCTGGGGAATGCGGCGGTCGCGTGGGATTTCGACGTGCCGGAGGACGGGCTGTACGCCATCACCCTGAAGGTGCAGCAGAACAACGACGCGGGGATGCCCTCCTATCGGCAGATTATGGTGGACGGCGAAATTCCCTTCGACGAGCTACGGCTGTACCCCTTCCCGTACAGCGACCAGTGGTATGCCGAGACGCTGCACGGCGCGGACGGCGAACCGTACCTCTTCCACCTGACGAAGGGCACGCACACGCTGACGATGACCGTGAAGCTGGGGGCGATTGGCGAAATCATGACGCGCACGGAGGCGGACACCGCGTATCTCAGCGAGATTCACCGCGAAATCGTCAAAATCACGGGCACTGACCCTGACTACAACTACGAATACGACCTCTACCGCACGATGCCGGGGCTGTCCGATCAGCTGCTGCATCTCGTCGACCGCTTGCAGGAAAGCGCCGACTTGCTGGCTTCCATCTCCAACGAAACGACCTCGATGGAGAGCAACTATCGCCAAATCATCGACCAAATGCGCTTCTTCGCGGAGGATGTTGACCGCATCCCGCGCGCGCTCAGCGACATGGACAACGCGCAGTCCAACCTCGGCACGTACATTTCGTCCATTGAGAAGTGCCCGCTGGCGGTGGACTACATCGTCGTGCACGCGCCGGAAGCAAAGGTGGAAATCACCACGTCGAACTTCTTCCAGCGCATGGGCGTGACGGTGGAAAACTTCCTCGCGTCCTTCTACAAGGATTACGATTCCGTCGGGCTGATTGTGGATGAAAACGCGCCGGATGAGGCGGAAAAAACGGTGCTGGATGTGTGGATTGGCCGCGGCACGGAGTGGGGCGAAATTCTGAAGGAATTGGCAGACGAGGACTTCACGCCAAAGACGGGCATCGTCGTCAACCTGCATGTGCTGCCGTCCGGGCAGCTGGCGACGGGGTCAGTCAACACCATTCTGCTCAGCGTGACCTCCGGCACAGCGCCGGACGTGGCGCTCTCGGTGGACTACAACCTGCCCGGCGAGTTCGCCTTCCGCGAAGCCGTGGTGGATTTGACCCAATTCGACGATTTTGAGGAGGTCGCGAGCCAGTTCTACGAATCGAGCCTCGTGCCCTACACCTACCGCGGCGGCGTGTACGCCCTGCCGGAGACGATGGACTTCACCGTCATGATTTACCGGCAGGACGTGATGCGCGAGCTGGGCATCGACCTGCCCGAAACGTGGACGGATTTGTACCAGCGCGTGCTGCCCCGGCTGTACGAGAACAACATGAGCTTCTCCCTGCCGGTGGACACGTCGGTATCTTCCAACTCGCCCGGTGCGCTGCGCGGCTTCACGATGCTGCTGCTGCAAATGGGCGGCGAATACTACAACGGCGACGGCGAATCCTCCGCGCTGGACACGCCTGAAGCCTACAAGGCGTTCAAATTCTGGACGGACATGTACGCCAACTACGGCATTGACGCGGAAAGCAACTTCTTCACCCGCATCCGCACGGGCACGATGCCCATCGGCATCAGCAACTACACGGGCTACTTGCAGCTGCTCACGAGCGCGCCGGAGCTCTACGGCCGCTGGTCGATTGCGCCCGTCCCCGGCACGGTGCAGGCGGACGGCACAGTCAGCCACGCGGTGGGCACAACGGCATCCACGGCGGGGGTCATCCTCAGCCAGTCGGACAAGCAGGAGGCGGCGTGGACATTCCTGAAGTGGTGGATGAGCGCGGAAACGCAGACGCGCTACGGGCGTGAATTGGAAGCAATCCTCGGCACGGGCGCGCGCTGGAACACCGCGAACGTTGAATCCTTCTTCTCGCTCCCGTGGGATGCCCGCCATGCGCAGATTATCAAGGCGCAGATGGAGAGCGCCCGCGAGCAGATGATTGTGCCCGGCGGCTACTTCACGGGCCGGCACATCATCAACGCATGGAACAGCGTGGTGGTGAACAACAAGGATGCCCGCGACATGCTGGAGAAGGCGGTCAAGGACATCAACAAGGAACTGAACAACAAGCGCAAGGAATTTGGATTGGATAATTAAGGAGGATAGCCCGTGACTGCCATCTGCCAGAAGAAAAACAAAGGGATGCGTGCGTGGCTACGCAAAAATGCGGTCGGCTACGCCTTCCTGATGCCGTTCCTCGTTCTGTTTGCGATTTTCGTCATCGTGCCGGTCGGCGTGGCGATGTACTACTCGCTGACGAACTACAACATGATTCAAGCGCCCAAGTTCGTGGGCTTAAGCAACTACGCACAGCTGATTCTGGACGACGACGTGTTCCTGATTTCGCTCAAGAACACGCTGCTGCTGGCGGTCGTCACCGGGCCGCTGGGGTACTTCGCCTCCTTCCTCATGGCGTGGATTATCACGCTGGTGAAGAAGGGGCGCGGCTTCTTCTCGATGGCGTTCTACGCGCCGTCGCTCACCTCCGGCGTGGCAATGTCCACCATTTGGCTGATTCTCTTCTCCGGCGACCGCTACGGCTACATCAACAACCTGCTCCTGCGCTTCGGCATCATCATGGAGCCGATTCTGTGGACGAAGGATGCGGATTACGTCCTGCCGGTCATCATGATTATCACCATTTGGATGAGCATGGGCAACGGCTTCCTGTCCTTCCTCGCGGGCTTCCAGAACATTGACCCGTCGATGTACGAGGCGGGGCGCGTGGACGGCATCAAGAACAAGTTTCAGGAGCTGCGGCTGATTACTATTCCGCTGATGAAGCCGCAGATGCTCTTCGGTGCCATCAACTCCATCGTGGGCGCGTTCGCCGTGTTTGACGTGGCGACGGCGGTGGCGGGTATGCCCAGCCCAAACTACGCCGCGCACACCATCGTCGCCCACCTGTACGATTACGCCTTCACCCGCTTCAACATGGGCTATGCATCCTCCGTGGCAATGGTGCTGTTCCTCATCACCTTCTTCCTCGGCAGATTGTGTATGCGCCTGTTCCACGACGAAACATGATACTATTTCCAGATTCGCCTGCGCCATCTGCTTGCGCCTTTTTGATTCTGGCGTCCACTCATTCCACTTAGCGTAGCGCTGCTACGCTGCGTTTCATTCGTGTTAGCCAGAACGCAAAAATTCGCGGCGCATCTTGGCGCATTCTTATCTGGAAATAGTATAAGAAAGGAGTGCGAACCATGTCGACGGTATCCCTCAAAATCAGCAGAAAGCGCATTCGGATGCATCGGCCTTCCTTCTCGCGGGTGATGCTGTACATCTTCCTCTGCCTGATGGTGGTGGTCTGCGCGCTGCCGCTGTTCGCAATGGTCTGCCGCGCGCTGATGCCGCTGGATGAACTCTACCTCTATCCGCCGCGCCTCATCGTGCAGAAGCCGACGCTGCGCAATTTCTCGGATTTGCTGACTTCGCTTTCCTCCTCCACCGTGCCGTTTACGCGCTACATCTTCAACAGCCTGTTCACCACTGTCGCGACGGTGCTCGCGTCGATTCTGGTGTGCTGTCTGGGTGCATACGGGCTGGTGAAGCACCGTCCGGCGGGGTCGAACATCATCTTCGGCATCGTGGTGGCGGCGCTGTCCTTCTCCACCCACGTCACGACGATTCCCAACTACTTGGTCGTCAACAAACTGGGGCTCGTGAACACCTGCTGGGCGCTGATTATCCCCAAAATCGCCGTGGCGTACAACTTCTTTCTGGTCAAGCAGTTCTGCGAACAGCTGCCGGACTCCATTCTGGAAGCGGCGCGCATCGACGGCGCACGCGAGCTGCACATCTTCTGGAAGATTGCCATGCCGCTGCTCAAGCCCGCATGGACGACCTTGGCGGTGTTCTCCTTCGTCAGCAACTGGAATGACTACTTCTCGCCCCTCATCTTCATTCAGTCCAACGCGCTGAAGACGATGCCGCTGGCGCTGCAAACCATGTCGGGCGGCGCGGGCGTGGTGGCGCGCGCGGGCACGGTGGGCGCGGCGACGTTCCTGACCACGCTGCCGTCGATTCTCGTCTTCGCCATCATGCGCGGCAAGGTGATGGAAACCATGTCCTATTCGGGCATCAAGTCGTAAGGGAGGCAAACGATGATGAAACGATTCTGCGCATGTCTCCTGACGGCACTGCTGATGATGTCAAGCGCCTTTGCGGCGGTTGGGGTCGATGCCTTCGTCGCCGACAAGGACGAGAATTATATCCCGATTCCGGCGGCGTACGAGGTGTACACGACGTTCAAGAACCTTGATGACTACGGCTTCATGAATCACCCGGAGGACATTTTCATCGGCAAGGACAACCTGATCTACGTCGCGGACACGGAGAACAACCGCGTGCTGGTGATGAACCGCGAAGGCGTGGTGCTGGAGGAAATCACCGAAGCGTGCGGCAAGAAGCTCTCCAAGCCGCGCGGCGTGTACGTCGGCGACGACCTGTCCATCTGGATTGCCGACACGGGCAATCTGCGCTTGGCGACGCTGAACGCCGACCGCACCGACCGCAAGGCGTATGGCAAGCCTGATTCGGCGCTGCTGGAAAACAGCTTCACCTTCGACGTGCAGAAGCTGTTCGTCGCCAACACGGGGTACATCTACGTCCTCAAGGGCGCGAACCTGATTGCCATCGACGAGGCGAACAACTTCCGCGGCTACCTCGGCGCGGACGACGTGGGCTTCTCGCTCTCGCGCACGCTCATCCGCATGTTCGGCTCAAAATCGCAGATTGAGCGCACGGTGAAGCAGGAGCCTGCGAGCTACTCCAACTTCTACATCGGCGCGGACAACATGATTTACGGCATCCTGTCCAACAAGGAAACCGCGCAGATTCGCAAGCTGAACTCCGTCGGCAACAACACCTACGAGACGAAGAAATACGGCTTCACCTTGGAGGACAAGGAAGGAAAGCTGCTCCACCCGACGATGGCGGACATCACGGTGGAGGACAACGGCATCATCACCGTGGTTGACCGCATCACGGGGCTGATTTACCAGTACGACCAAGAAGGCAACCTGCTGTGCACCTTCGGCGGCATCGGCACGGTTGGCGGGCTGTTCCAGATTCCCGTGTCCATCGACCATGACAGTGAGGGCTTCCTGTATGTGCTGGACTACAACACGGGGTCTATCACCGTGTTCAAACCGACGCACTTCATCAAGCTCATCCATCAGGCGGTGACGCTGCACGGCGAAGGCCGCTATGCCGAGGCGCTGGACTACTGGCAGCAGGCGCTGGAAATCGACAGCAACTACGCGCTGGCGCATCAGGGCGTGGCGAAGGTGATGGGCAAGCAGGAGAACTGGGAGGACGCGCTGGCATCCTACTATCTGGCGGATGACAAGGAGGGCTACTCCGAGGCGTTCGCGGAATACCGGCATGAGACGTTCCGGCAGTACTTTGTGCCGATTGTGCTGGGCATTGCCGTGGGCGCGCTGCTGCTGGTGAAGCTGCTTGGCTTCCTCAAGAAGAAAGCCGACCAGTGGGCGGACGATGTGCAGATGGGAAGGGGGCTGTGAACCATGAAGAGCCTGAAGCTGTGCCTGATGACCCTCTACCACCCCATTGTTGTGACGGAGCACATCAAGCGCCACCGCGGTGAAAAGAAAAACTGGCTGCCGGTGATTGTCCTGCTCGTGCTGACGCTGGCGGTGCGCATCCTGTCCATCTACGGCACGCACTATCCGCTGGCATCGGTGTCCGTGCGCAAGGCGAACCTGCTGCTGGAGTGCGGCAAGCTGTTTGTGCCCGTGCTGACGTGGGTGCTGGCAAGCTACATGATGACCACGATTTTGGACGGCGAAACGCTGCTTTCCGAAACGCTGCTGTTTTCCGCCTACGCGCTCACACCCTACATCGTCTTTACGCCGATATTGACGCTTGCTTCCCGCATCATGGACGGCAGCCAAATAGGGCTGTTCGCGACGCTGGAGGTCGGCGTGCTGGCGTGGGTCGTGCTGCTGATGATACTCGCGCTCAAGGAAATGAACGGCTACTCCGTCGGCAAAACAGTGCTGATGATTTTCCTCTCCCTCTTCACGATGGTGATGATTTGGGCGATGGTGGTGCTGCTGTTCACCATTGCATCCCAGTTTGTGGGGATGATTCGCGAAATGTTCTACGAAGTGATTTACAGAATTGACTGAATCAGGAGGCAGAAAATGAAAAAACGGATGCTTGTATGCCTGCTGATGATGCTGCTGGCAGTATTCAGCGTCGCGGCGGCGGAAGAGACGCGCATCCCCGTGGCGGAAAACGACCGCTTGGCGCTGTCCCTCTCGGTGGATTTGTGCGGCTTTGAGGTGCTGGATAAGCAGACGGGGGTCACATGGTCATCCAGCATGAATGACCCGACGTTCACCGGCAAGCTGGCGGGGCTGAACCAGAAGAAAGCGAACTCGCTGCTGACGGTCAACGTCACGAACCTCGCCAAGGGCGCAGGCTCGATTACCAACGCCGTGCTGCTGAACGAATCGCAGCTGGGCGCAAGCTACGACCTTGTGGAGAACGGCGTCATCCTCCACTACGATTTGGCAACGACGGGCGTTGCGCTGGATGTGGAGGTGCTGCTGGAGGACGAAAGCGTGCTGGTGCGCGTGCCGTACGAGAAAATCAACTGCTATGCGGATTTCTCCATCGTCTCCATCGACATGATGCCGTACCTCTGCGCCGGTTCGGACAACGCGGACGGCTTCCTGTTCTACCCGGACGGATGCGGCGCAATCCTGAAATTCGACGACTACGCGCATTTCAAGGAGCTGTCGCAGTACTTCAGCATCTACGGAAACGTCGAAAAATCGCAGCAGATGCTGGATTTCTACGATCAGGAGCAGCCGACGGTCATGATGCCCGTCTACGGCATTTCCATCGGCGGAAACGCGATGCTGGCGGTGGTGGAGGAGGGCGCGGAGAGCACCCGAATTTCCGTCAGCCCGTCCACCAAGATTGTGGCGGTCAATACCGTGTGCGCGAACTTCCAGTACCGCCGCGGATTTGATGACATGCGCGTGACGAGCCGCTCCATCAAGACCTACGACAAGAACGCGATGCCGGTGGATTACGCCGTGCGCCTGCTGTTCCTGCCGGAAGGGAAGGACACCTACTCGGATATGGCGGTCACCTACCGCGATTACCTAATGCAGCGCGGGCTGACCGCCGACGTGGGCGAGCAGACCATCGCGATTGACCTGTTCCTCTCCGCGCCGGAAAAAGGGCTGCTGTTTGACACCCAGCGCACCGTGACCACCTTGGCGCAGGTGGGCGAAATCATCGATATTTTCGCGGAAGCTGGCGTGAAGCAGGTCAAGTATGCCCTGAAGGGCTGGACGAAGGGCGGCTACGGGCACTGGCCGGACGCGCTGCCGGTGGAACGCAGTGTTGGCAAGAACAGCGACCTGACCGCGCTGGCGCAGAAAGCGGCGGAATTGGGGTCGACGCTCTCGCTGACGGCGAATTTCGTCGAGGCGGACACGGACACCCGCAGCTACTCCAAGCGCAACGACGTGGTGTACCTCTCCAACTACGCCATCCTGACCGACCCGGACGAGGAAACGTTCATCCTCAGCCCGGAGGTCATTCGCGAAAAGTACGAAGCCTTTGCCAAGGAAGCCAAAAAGCTGTCCGTCAGCGGGCTTCGGCTGGAGCGCGTGGGGCAGTACATTCCGTTCAACTACAACCGCGGGCATGTGTGGACGACCGAGCAGACGCTTGAAGCCTATCAGCAGATGCTGGCGGACGCAAGGGCGAGGCTGGGCGAGGTGAGCGTGCAGGGAGGGGCGATTTGGGCAGCGCCGTATGCGGATTTGCTGACCGAAGTGCCCTACAAGGACAGCGGCTTCCAGTTCACGACCGAGGCCGTGCCGTTCTACCAGCTGGTGATGCACGGCGTGCGCGCGTACACCGCCACACCCGGCAACCTCTCCAGCGACTTAGACCGCGAGATGCTCCGCTGGGTGGAAATGGGCTACATGCCGTATTTCGAGCTGACGTGGAGCAGCACCGAAGAGCTGATGTACACGGACTATCAGAGCCTGTTCACGGCGCAGTACAGCGCGTGGCTGGACAAGGTATCCGCAATTGCCGCGGATTTTGCGGATGGCGACCTGCACAACCTGCGCACCGCGCTGATGATGGAGCACACGAAGATTTCCAACGACCTCATCCGCGTGCGGTACGACAACGGGATACAGGTGTACGTCAATTACGCTGACCACGACCAGCAGGCGGACGGCTTGACCATCCCCGCAATGGGCTATCTGGTGACGAAGGAGGGAGCGCAGTGAATCACGGTGCAAAAGCAGGCGGGTGGCAGCGCGCCGGACGGGCGGCATTGACGCTGCTCATCCTCGCGGGTATCGTGTTTGTCGCCTATCACGACTGGGTGATGGCGGTGGCGGCGCTGCTGCTGATTGGCGTGTTCGTCTACACAGATTTGCCGCGCTGGATTTCGGAATCCGCCATCGGCAAGGCGCTTCAGCCGGCAGGGAAGGTGCTTGCACCCATCCGCCGGGGGATTCGGAAATGCCTGCTGCCGATTGAAAACTTCCTGAAGCGCATCGGAAAAGCGCTGGGCAAGCCCTTCCGCAAGGCGGGCGGCAGAATGACGATGGAGCGCAAGCGTTCCTTCGAGGCGCTGATTTTCCTCGCGCCGTGGCTGGTGGGGTTCTGCCTGTTCTTCTTAGGGCCGATTACCACGTCCATCCGCCTGTCCTTCTCGGAAATTGTGAAGATGAAGGGCTTCCAAATGGGCTTTGTGGGGCTGGAGAACTACCGCCACATCTTCTTCTACGATTTGAACTTTGTGCCTATGTTCCTGCAAACGGTGTCGGACACGCTGCTGAATACGCCGATTTGCCTCGTGTTCTCGCTGGCGATTGCCATCCTGATTAACCGCCCGATGAAGGGACGCGGGTTCTTCCGCGCGGCGTTCTTCATTCCGGTGCTACTCGGCGCGGGCTATGTCATGAAGCAGATGCTCGGCATGGGCGCGGACGGCACGACCATCACCACGGGCATCGTTGTGCCGCAGCTGATTGCCGATTTGCTGGGGCACAGCCTGACGGAGTTCCTGCAGGGGGTGCTCGACCGCATCACGGTGGTGCTGTGGAAGTCCGGCGTGCAGATTGTGCTGTTTCTGGCGGGCTTGCAGGGCATTTCCTCCTCGCTCTACGAGGCAGCGCGCGTTGACGGCGCGACGGAGTGGGAGATGTTCTGGAAAATCACCCTGCCGATGATTTCTCCGGTTATCCTGATGAACCTCGTCTACACCATCGTCGCCTTCTTCACCGATGCGACGAACCCGGTGATTGACTACATCTACAAGCAGTCGTTCACGAATCAGCAGTTCGGCTACGGCGCGGCAATGAGCTGGGTGTACTTCGCCTTTGCGCTGCTGCTGTGCGGCATCAGCATGGGCGTGATGGGCAAATTCGTGTTCGTATCCGGCGGGAAGGAGTGAGAATGATGGCGAAAAACAACCATGTGAGCCTGCGCCGGAGCAGCAGCCATTGGTCACGCCTCGTCCGCGGCGGCGTGATTCGCTTCGGCTTCTACTTCCTGCTCTGCGCGCTCAGCTTCGTGTTCCTGTACCCGTTCATCAAGATGATTACGCAGTCGCTGATGACGGATGACGACCTGATCAACATTACGGTCAAGTGGCTGCCTTCAAAACTCACGTGGAGCAACTACGCCGTGGCGTACCGCAAGCTGATGTTCAAGAGCTACGTCTGGAACAGCGCGCGGGTGGCGATTATCTGCACGCTGGGGCATGTGCTCTCCTGCGCGATGACGGGGTACGCCTTCGCACGGTACAAATTCCGCTTCAAGGGTGCGCTCTTCGCGATGGTCATCCTGACGATGCTCGTGCCCGTGCAGACGGTCATCATCCCGCAGTACATGCAGTTCTCCAACTGGGGCTGGCTCAACAGCGAGTACTATCTGCCGCTGGTGGTACCGTCGTTCTTGGGCTTCGGGCTTAACGGCGCGTTCTTCATCTTCCTCTTCCGGCAGTTCTTCTCCGGGATGCCCTACGAGATGGAGGAAGCCGCCCGCGTGGACGGCTGCGGGCCAATCCGCACCTTCCTGCACATTATGCTGCCGATGAGCCAATCGTCGCTGTTAGTATGCACGGTGCTCTCCATCGTCTGGCACTGGAACGACTACTTCGAGCCGGGGGTCTACTTCAACTCTGTCTGGCTGAAGATGCTGCCCAACAGCCTGCCGAACCTTTACGCGGAGCTGAACAAGGAGCAGCACACCATGATTCAGACCAACGATATTGAGGGCATCATCTTCAACGAAGCGATGCTGATGGCGGCGACGTTCCTGTGCATCCTGCCGATTCTGATTCTCTACCTGATTCTTCAGAAGCGGTTCATGGAGGGCGTGGAACGCAGCGGCTTGACGGGCATCTAATACTATTTCCTGCATTCGCCTACGCCATCTGCTTGCGCCTTTTCCGCTCTGGCGTCCGGTCGTTCCATTTAGCGTAGCGCTGCTACGCTGCATTTCACTCCCGTTAGCCAGAACGAAAAATTCGCGGCGCATCTTGGCGCATTCTCATTTGGAAATAGTATAACCATCATCATCATGCATGAATATACCGATTCTGTTTCCTTATGCAAAAAGGCGACGGGTGTGTTTACTATACGCATTTTAACCGATTATAATAGGAAGAAAAATTTTGCGAAAGGGCTTTACAAACCGTCGGAGCTGGTGTATAATCATGCCATCGACGCAAGACATGTGTTTTTCATCCAACTGGTTTCCCATTTCCATCGGTTTCAATGGCGCACGCCGTTGAGCATACAGTTATTCCAATAAAAAAGGAGGTTTCCCCATGAAGAAGTTCCTGTCTACCCTGCTCGCGCTGACGATGCTGCTGGCACTCGCCGCTCCCGCGCTGGCGGAGAACCCCACCGTGACGTACTACGTCCGCGGCGGCACGGCACAGTACGAACCGTATCTCTACGAAACCCTCGTTGGTCTCCAGAAGATTCAGGAGATGGCGGGCGTTGACATTGACTGGACGGTCGTGTGCGGCAATGGCGACGAAATCAAGGCGCAGTATGTGGCGATGATGGCATCCGGCAACTACCCGGATATCATCCAGTGGCAGCACAACAGCAGTCTGGGCTACGTCGGCGGCGTGGCGCAGATGTACGCCGACGGCATCATCATCGAGCTGAACGATGTCATCGACCAGTACATGCCCAACTACAAGAAGCTGCTGGAGGAAAATCCGCAGGTCGCCAAGACGCTGATGGATGACGAAGGCCGCTACCTGTACTTCACGCCCATCAACCCGCTGGTGACTGACCTCGAAAAGGCGTCCGTCACGTGGTGGGGCTTGATGATGCGCAAGGACTGGCTGGAGAACGTGGGCATGGAAGCGCCGACGACCATCGACGAGTGGTACGACGTGCTGACCGCGTTCAAGGAAGGCGACCCGAACGGCAACAGCGAACAGGATGAAATTCCCTTCGACGCCGGCTCTGGCGGACTGCTGCTGTTCATGCCCGCGTTTGGCATCACCAATGGCTGGTATGTGAACCCCGAAACCGGCAAGGTCGGCTACGGCCAGTACTCCGAAGAATACAAGGCATATCTGGAAACGATGGCGAAGTGGTACGCCGAGGGTCTGGTGCAGAACGTGTATGCGGACGAAAACGGCACGCTCGCCGATTCCGCTGACCCGAACCTGTACGCTGACCTCGCGGGCTCTTGGAAGGGCCTGGCGAACTACTGGGAGCAGCGCCTGCCGCAGGTGAAGGAAAAGAACCCCAATGCGGATTTCGTCGCCGTGCAGTGGCCGGCGTGCGTGGATGGCAGCGGCGTGTCCTATGCGGACAACTACGGCATGAGCTACGGCGACCGCGTGTCCACCGTCATCTCCACCGACTGCAAGAACGTGGAAGCGGCTGCGCGCCTGATTGACGCCATGTACTCCGAGGAAGGCACAAACTGCACGACGTGGGGCACGGAAGATGCTGACCCCATCAACGCCAAGCAGGACTGGACGAACGGCCACGGCACCTACACCATCGACCCCGAAACCGGCAAGAAGGTGGAAACCGAATGGGCGAACACCATCTGCGAAAACTTCTACGATGGCGCGTTCCCCGTCAAGTTCCGCTATGCAATGTCCCATGTGAGCTTCCCCCGCTGGGGCGCGGCTGACTACACGATGGCGACCCGCGAAGAGCAGTATGTGGCATCCTCCTGCCTGTGGGCGCAGGCCTCCAACGCGCTGGAATATCCGGCGGCGATTAACCTGACCACCGACGCGCAGAAGGCGGTTGCGGAAATCGACAACATCAGCAACTACATCAACGAAATGACCTACAAGTTCATCACCGGCGCTGAACCGCTGACGAACTTCGACACCTACATGGACACCCTGCAGAAGATGGGCATCGAGAACCTGATTCAGATGCATCAGGAAGCATACGACAGCTTCATGAGCCGCGGCAAATAAGCAATCTGACGGACTCAAGGGGGTCGCCGGGCGGCCGGCGATCCCCGCTTTCTATATAAAATCAGCAGAATTTTGCCACAAAACGCTTTATATATATCTGTGTTCATGGTATGATAGACATAAACGTGAGTACACATATGTACAAGGGGAAAGGGGATAGCACCATGCGGAAATGGACTGCACTGCTCTGCCTGATTCTGGCGCTCTGCCTGCTCGGCGGCTGTGCGGCGAATCAGGAGAAGGCAAAAGTGCCGATTTCGTGGTATCTGCGGACGGATGATGTCGACCTCTACAATTCGCTCAAAGGCATTCAGGTGATTGAGAATGCCACAGGGGTGGATGTGACGTTCCAGTCGCCGCCGAACAACTCGGAGGATGCGTATAAGATGATGGTGATTTCGGGCAATCTTCCGGATGTCATCATGTGGAATCACGACGTGAGCATGGACAGGATGTACGCCGAAGGGCTGATTATCGACCTGACCGACCTGATTGCTCAGTACGCGCCCAACCTGACCCGCATCTACACCGAGCGCCCGGAATTGCGCAAGCAGGTGGAGACGGCGGACGGCAAGATGTACTACTTCCCATGCATCAACCCGATGCAGACGGTGGAGGAAATCTGCCGCAAGTGCTACAACGGGCTGATTATCCGCGACGACTGGCTGAAGAAGCTGGGGCTGACTGCGCCGATGACCATCGACGAGTGGTACGAGGTGCTGACGGCGTTCAAGACGCAAGACCCCAACGGCAACGGCTTCCCGGACGAGATTCCCTTTGACGGCTGGGGACTGCCGTACTTCCTGCCCGCATTCGGCGTGATGAACACCTTCTGCATCAAGCGAGACGGCACGGTGGCGTACGGCCCGATGGAGCCGGAATACAAGGCGTATCTGGAAACGATGCACAAGTGGTACGAAGAGGGTCTGCTGGGCAGCAACTGCCTGATTCACTCCGACGCATGGAAAACGGAGAACATCGTCAACGACCTGACGGGCGCGTTCGTGGGGCTGGACAATGCGTGGCGGTACTATCTGCCGCTGCTTCAGGAGCGCGCGAATGCATCCGCGAGCTTTCAGGCGATGCCGTGGCTGAAGGCAGACGATGGCATCCGCTACACCGCGTGCGCCGAGGCGGCGGGCAACATGTCATCCACCGTGACCGTCATCACCTCCGCCTGCAAAGACCCCGTGGCGGCGGTGCGATTCATTGACTACATGTACTCCCCGGAGGGCAGCGATTTGCTGACGTGGGGGATTGAGGGCGAAACGTACCGCATCGTCGACGGCAAGAAGGAGCTGACCGAAAAGGCGCTGACCGTGGACGAGGAAAACGGCTGGCTGACGCTGTACACCTACGCCATCGGGCACACCGCCTTCCCGAAGTATGACGGCGAGACGGTGGTGCTGGCGAGCTACCCCGAAGAGCAGCTTGTTGCCGAGCGGACATGGGCGGATGCGTCCACCGCGCTGATTTACCCACCCTACATCAATTTCAGCATGGAACAGCAAGCCTATTGCGACAGCCTGATGGACGAGATGGAGACCTACATCACCGAAATGAGCATCAAGTTCATCACCGGCGAAGAGCCCCTGACCAATTTTGATGCCTACGTCGCCCAGCTGACCAAAATGGGCATCGACAACGTGCTTGCCATCTACCGCGACGCGTATGTGCGGTACATGGAGAAATAACGGCATGTTTCGGAGAAATAAGCCAAAAGCAACAAAAAAGACCATTATAATAGAAGAAACAGTAACAAACATCGGAGGAAAACCAATGAACATTCTCGACTACGCTGCCAGCGTCCCCACCCCCGCCGACTGGACAGCTGCCTTCCAGCAAGCCATTGCTGACCTCCGCACCCGCGGTGGCGGCACGCTGATTGTCCCCGCGGGCGACTACCCCACGGGCGCAATCCGCCTGTACGATAACATGACGCTGCACATCGAGTCCGGCGCGGTGCTGCGCTTCCATCAGGACGCATCCGCCTTCCCGCTGATTGACCTGGAGTTCGAGGGCATCGCAGGACTGGCGCATCAGCCGTGCATCTACGCCGAACACGCCAAGAACGTGACCATCACCGGCTATGGCACGCTGGATGGACAGGGCAGCTACTGGTGGACGCGCCAGCGGGCAGGGCAGAATGCACATCCGCGCCCCTATCTCGTGTGCTTCAACCACTGCGAGCATGTGACGCTGGAGAACGTGACGCTCACCAACTCCCCGGCGTGGACGGTGCATCCGCTCTATTGCCGGAATGTGGTCATTCGCGGGCTGAATATCAAAAATCCGCCGGATTCCCCCAACACCGACGGCATCGACCCCGACGGCTGTCAGGATGTGCGCATCCACGACTGCACGATTGATGTCGGCGACGATTGCATTGCCATCAAGTCTGGCACGGAGGATACGCCGAATCGGCAGGTGTGCGAGCGCATCATCATCAGCAACTGCCACTTCCTGCATGGGCACGGCGGCGTGGTGCTGGGCAGCGAAATGTCCGGCGGCATCCGCAACGTTGTGGTGTCCTCCTGCGTGTTCTACGAGACAGACCGCGGCATCCGCCTCAAAACCCGGCGCGGGCGCGGCGGCACGGTGGAGGGAATCCAGCTGAATAACCTCGTGATGGAAAAGGTGATGTGCCCCTTCGTGTTCAACATGTACTACTTCTGCGGCGCGAACGGCAAGATGAAGCATGTGTGGGACAAAGCGCCCTACCCGGTGACGGATGCCACCCCCTGCCTGCGCGACGTGGTGATTTCCGACGTACGCGCGCGCCAGTGCACCGCCTGTGCGGGCTTCTTCTACGGCTTGGCGGAAATGCCGGTGGAGGGGGTCAAGATGCAGAACGTGGTGGTGGAGATGGTGGACGGCGCGCCCGGCCGCCCCGCCATGATGGACGGCTGCCCCGAAATGCAGCGCGCAGGCTTCTACCTGCGCAATGCGGCGGATGTGGATTTGCGCGGCGTGGCGGTGCGCGGCGTGCAGGGCGACTGGCTGGACGCGGATGACAGCGTGCAGCTTACCGCGTCCGCAGACACGAACTCTTTGCAGCAATAAAAATCAACTATGAGCGTGTGAACTGCGAAAGGGTCAAGGGGGCGACCGCAGACGTTCGTCTGTTTTCATGCCCCCTTGTCGCTCCCGCAGGAGCGAAATCCCCCTGCGAGAATAAAAATCAATCTGCTCATATCAGAAATACCTGATGCGAGGAACACGATGATGAAGCAATATCAATTGTGGTACGATGCCCCCGCCAAGGACTGGAACATCGCCCTGCCGCTGGGCAACGGTCGCATGGGCGCAATGGTTTTCGGCGGCACGGTGCTGGAGCGAATCAGCCTGAACGAGGATTCCTGCTGGTACGGCGGCTTCCGCGACCGCGTGAATCCCGATGCGAAAAAGTACCTGCCCGTGGTGCGCCAGCTGCTCAAGGCGGACAGAATCGCCGAAGCGCAGCAGCTTGCCGAGGAAGCGCTGACCGCCACGCCCGACGGTGAGCGCCACTACGAGGTGCTTTGCGACCTGATTCTCCAGCAGCTGGACGGCGAAACGCCCGAAGGACTGCACGGAATGCGCAATCTGCGCGGGCAGGACATGTCGCGCCACGAGCGCCCCGTCAGCGGTTATCGGCGGGCGCTGGATATTACGGACGGCGTGCATCAGGTGTCGTATGTCCGCAAGGAGAAGCAAATCCGCCGCGAGTGCTTCCTGTCTGTGCCGCATCAGGTGTTTGCGATGCACCACGAGGGCTTCTCCAGCCGCGTTCTGCTCCGGCGCGGCGCGTATGTCAACCGCATCGACAAGGTGGATGAGCATACCATCCTGCTGAGCGGGCAGGCGGGCGACGGGGGCGTACAGTATATGGCAATGTGCCGCGCGGTGGGCGAGGGCGTGCACGTCATCGGCAATACGCTGCACATCGGCGAAACGGCGGATATCTACCTTGCGTCGGCAACCTCCTACCGCTTTGCGGATTTGCGCGCGGCGTGCCTGTCCCGGCTGGAGACGGCGACGGCGGATGGCTACGCGGCGGTGAAGGCAGCGCATGTAGCGGAGCACCGGGCAGTGATGGCGCGGTGCACGCTCGCCCTGCACGGGGAGGATGCGCTGGACAATCTGCCGACCGACCAGCGCCTTGCCCGCTATGCGCAAGGCAATGCAGATAACGGCTTGGAGGAATTGTATTTTGCCTTCGGACGCTATCTGCTCGCGGGATGCTCGCGTCCCGGCACGCTGCCGGCGAATCTGCAGGGCATTTGGAACGACGATTTCCACCCGGCGTGGGACGGCAAGTACACCATCAACATCAACACGGAAATGAACTACTGGTGCGCGGAGGTGTGCAACCTCTCCGAGATGCACCTGCCGCTTTTCGACCACTTGCGCCGGATGCAGCCGCACGGGGCGCAGGTGGCGCTGGGCATGTACGGCGCGAACGGCTGGGTGGCGCACCACAACACCGACCTGTGGGGCGACTGTGCGCCGCAGGACACCTACTGCCCCGCGACATACTGGCCGATGGGCGCGGCGTGGCTGTGCCTGCACATCGCGGAGCACTACCGCTACACGCTGGATGCGGATTTCCTGCGCGCAAACTACGACCTGATGACCGGCGCGGCGGATTTCTTCCTCGACACCGCGATTCTGCGGGAGGATGGCATGTATACCGTCAGTCCGTCGTCCTCGCCGGAGAACGTGTATATCACCCCGTCGGGCGAAAGCGGGACGCTGACCGACGCGGCGGCGATGGACGGGCAGATTCTCCACGCACTGATGTCCGCCATCGAGGAATGCGGCGCGGTGCTGGGGGCGGATACGGCGCGCTACACCGCCTTCAAGCAGAAACTTGACCCCGTGCAGGTGGAAGGCGGCCGCATCAAGGAGTGGCTGCGGGACTGCGAGGACGCCTGTCCGGGGCATCGGCACATCAGCCACCTGTTCGCGCTGTATCCCGGTCGGCAGATTACGCCGGATACGCCGGAATGGTTCGCGGCTGCCCGCGCGACGCTGGAAAAGCGGCTGTCCTGCGGCGGCGGTCACACCGGGTGGAGTCGCGCGTGGATTCTGTGCCTGTGGGCGCGCTTGCTCGATGGCGCGAAGGCGGGGGAGAACATCCGCCTGCTGCTGGAGCGCTCGACGCTGCCGAACCTGCTGGACAATCACCCGCCGTTCCAGATTGACGGCAACTTCGGCGCGACGGCGGCAATGGCGGAAATGTTGGTGCAGAGCCACGAGGGCTTCCTGCGCCTGCTGCCTGCCGTCCCGGCGCAGTGGCAGAAGGGCGAAGCCGTCGGCATCCGCGCGCGCGGCGGCTACACGGTGGATATTGCATGGGACGGCGCGGAGTATCAGGCGGAGATCACCGCGTCGTTCCGCGGCACGCTGATTCTCTCCGACGGCAGGAGCTTCCCGCATGAAGCAGGGCAGGTGCTGCACATCACGGCGGAATAATCGCTGTATCCAAAGAAAAAAACAACAATAACAATCAATTATGAGCGTGTGCGCTGCGAAGGGGTCAAGGGGGCGACCGCAGACGTTCGTCTGTTTTCATGCCCCCTTGTCGCTCCCGCAGGAGCGAAACCCCTGCGCAACACAAAAAATCTACAATGCAGAAAGCAAAACTTCTGCAACCAGACACCATCATCAGGAGAAAGAAAATGACCATCTACATTTGCGGCGACTCCACCGCCGCCACCTACCCGCCCGAAAACGCACCCATCACCGGCTGGGGTCAGCTGCTCGGCGACTACCTGCCGAACGTGAACGTCGTCAACAAAGCCGTTGGCGGCCGCAGCACCAAGTCTTTTCTGGCGGAAGGGCGCTTGACGGACATTGAGCGCACCATCCAGCCCGGCGATTTGCTGCTCATCCAGTTCACCCACAACGACACCAGCGATTTGGTCTGGCGGCATACCGACCCGAACACGTCTTTCTCGGCGAATCTGGAGATTTATGTGGATACGGCGCGGCTGCACGGCGCAATCCCAGTGCTCGTCACGCCGATTCCGCGCCGATACTGGCGGGATGGCGAGCTCGTGGACGCGCACGGGGCGTATCCCGATGCCATCCGCCGCTTGGCGAAGAAGCGCAACATCCATCTTCTGGACGTGACGGCGGAGAGCATGGCAAAATTCCGCCAAATGGGCGAGGAAGCGACGTATCCGCTGTACATGAACGTTGAACCGGGGCTGTACCCCGCCTATCCCGACGGGTCGAAGGACGACACGCATACCCAGCGCGCCGGGGCGGAGTTTTTCGCGAAAATGACGGCGGATATGCTAATACTATTTTCAAATTCACCTGCGCCATCTGCTTGCGCCTTTTCATTTGAAAATAGTATGAAAAAACATGGAATGATAGGAGAATAACGATGTATATCATTGCCAAGGACGGTTCGGGGGATTTCACCTCCCTTCAAGCGGCGATTGATGCCGTGCCCATGAGCAGCCGGATGCCCACCATCCTCCTGCTGCGGATGGACGAGTACCACGAAAAGGTGATTGTGAACAAGGACAACATCCGCATCATCGGCGAAGCGCGCGACCGCACCGTCATCACCAACTCCGGCTGTGCCAAGGATTTGGACGCGGACGGAAAGGAGAAGGGGACGTTCCTCAGCTACACGTTTCTGGTCACGGGGAATAACGTGGAGGTGGAGAACCTGACCATCCGCAACGACGCGGGCGACGGCTCGCTGGTCGGGCAGGCGGTGGCGGTGTATGCGGCGGGCGACCGCGGCGTGTGGCGGAATGTGCGGATGATTGCGCATCAGGACACGCTGTTCTGCGGCCCGACGATGCCGAAAGTGGCGCGGGATGCTCTGCCGCGGCTGATTCCGGAGGGGGTCACGTCTGTAGGGGACTGCCCGCTGACGCTGAACCGCCAGTATTTTGAGGACTGCTATATTCAGGGCGACGTGGACTTCATCTTCGGGCCGTACCGCTGCTGGTTTGAGCGCTGCACGCTGTTCATGAACAAGCGCGGCGGGCTGTACACGGCGGCGAATACCCCGGAGCAGTCGCCGTACGGGCTGGTGTTCCACAATTGCAAATTGACGGGCGAGTGCGCGCCGGGTCAGGCGTATCTGGGCCGCCCGTGGCGTGCCTTTGCGCGCACCGTGTTCCTGCACTGCGAGATGGACGAGCATGTCAGTCCGCAGGGGTTTCAGGACTGGCAGGGCGGCGCACCCGTCACCGAGCGGTACGCGGAGTACGGCACGACCGGCGCGCGCGCAGACCAGTCCACCCGCCATCCCAAGCAGAAGCGCATGACCGAGGCGGACGCGGCGGCGTACACCATTCGCGAGGTGATTGGCGGATACGACAACTGGCATCCGCAGCACCGCACGCCGACGTGGTTCCTCTGCGGCGACTCGACGATGGCGGATTATCCGGCAAATGCCGCGCCGATGACGGGCTGGGGACAGGCACTGAAACGCTTGGTTCCGGAAAACGTGTTTGTGGAGAACTGCGCGGTCTGCGGGCGCTCCAGCAAGTCGTTCGTGGCGGAAAAGCGGCTGAATTTTGTGGAGCTGTGCCTGCGCAAGGGCGACAAGCTGTTCATCCAGTTCGGGCACAACGACGAGAAGCCGGATGTCGACCGCGCGACGGATGCGCATGTCACCTATCCGGAGTATCTGGGCATGTACATCGACGCGGCGCGGCGGCAGGGCGCAGAGCCGATTCTGCTGACGCCCATCGCGCGGCGGCGGTTTGACGAGAACGGCAAATTGCAGCACACGCACGGGGAATATCCGGCGGTGATGCGCGATTTGGCGGATTACCGCGGCGTGCGGCTGCTGGACATGGAGCGCGCGAGCGAAAAGCTGCTGACGGCGCTGGGCAGCGAGGGCTCGAAGGTGCTGTTCAACTGGCAGGAGCATCACCTGAACTACCCCGACGGCGTGCAGGACAACACGCACCTGAGCGACACCGGCGCGGTGCGGATGGCGCAGATTGCCTTGACATTGTTGGAGGAAGCGCAATGAAGGAGTTTCTGCCGAAATCCGCCGCGAAAATGGCGGATTGCCTGATGAAGCGTTATGGCCTGCTGACCAGTCGCTGGAGCTATGACTACGGCGTGGCGTGGCGCGGCATGGAGGCGCTGTACGCCATGACGGGCGAAAAGAAGTATTTCGATTACATCAAGGACGCAATGGACACGTTCGTGACCGATGAAAGCGGCGCGATTCGCGACTACACGCTCGATGAGTTCAATCTGGACTACATCTGCAACGGGCGGCAGCTGCTGTATCTCTACAAGGCGACGGGGGATGAAAAGTACCTGCGGGCGGCGGACGTGCTGCGCGACCAGCTGCGCCGGCAGCCGCGCACATCCGACGGGGGATTCTGGCACAAAAAGTGCTACCCCTACCAAATGTGGCTGGATGGGCTGCACATGTCCGCGCCGTTCTATGTGGAATACTGCCTGATGATGGAGGACGATGCGGGCATCTGCGACGCGGGTATCCGCGACGCGGCGAAGCAGCTGCAATTGGCGTATGAACACACCTATGAGCCGAAAACGCGGCTGAATCACCACGGGTGGGATGAATCCCGCGCGCAGCAGTGGTCAGACCCGGAGACGGGGCGCTCGGCGCACGCGTGGGGGCGCGCTGTCGGCTGGTATATGCTGGGGCTGGCGGATGTGCTGGCGCTGCTGCCGGAAAATTACGAATGCTTTGAGCCGCTGCGGGCGCTGATGGAGAAAATCAGCGCGCGGATGCTGGAAATCCGCGTGGACGGCGCGTGGCTGCAAGTGCTGGACTGCCCCGGCCGTGAGGGGAACTACCTGGAATCCTCCGGCTCGTGCCTGATGACGGCGGCGATTTTGAAGGCGGCGGCGAATCATCAGCTGCCTGACTGGATGCTGACGGCGGCGCAGGAGAGCTTCCGGGCGATTCAGCGGCATTTCGTCGGGCAGATGCGGGATGGCACGCTATTTCTGGCGAAAACGTGCTACGGCGCGGGGCTGGGCGGAAAAACGGACGCGTACCGCGACGGGTCGTATGACTATTATATTTCGGAAACCGTAGGCAGCTACGATATCAAGGGGACAGGCGCATACATTCAGGCGGCCTGTGCCTACGAAGGGAGTGAACCCCATGCTTGACCAGCGCTTGGCAACCCGCGTGGAGAATTTTGTGAGCCGCCTGAAGCGCGAAAGTGTGTGTATGCACGGCTTCATCCTCGACGTGCGGGGCGAAGTGAAGGCGACGGCGTACTATCCGCCCTTTGAGGAGGGGAAGGCGCACCGGATGTACTCGGTGTCCAAATCCATGACGGCGCTTGCCATCGGCCTCCTGCTGGACGAAGGGAAAATTTCGCTGGATGACTGCATTGCCGACCACTTCCGCGACATCCTGCCCGAAAAGCCGGATGCGCGCCTGATGCGCCTGAAAATCCGCGATATGCTGCGGATGGCGACGTGCTACCGCGCCACCGTCTACCGCGAAACCGACGACGACTGGACGAAGCCGTTCTTCACCGCCGCATCTACCCACGAACCGGGTACGGTGTTCCACTACGATACGGGCTGTTCGCAGGTGCTGGCGGCGCTGGTGGCGCGGCTGACCGGGCAGCAGGTGATGGACTACCTGAACGAGCGGGTGTTCACGCCCCTTGGCGCAGACGACGAGAAGCATTGGCTGTGCGATCCCGCGGGCACCTGCCAGGGCGGCACGGGGCTGTGCATGTCCCTGCGCGATTTGCACAAGGTGACGCGGCTGGTGATGGACGGCGGGCGCGGAATTCTGCCGGAATGGTTCTGCCGGGAGATGACGAAAAAGCACATCGACAACTGCCTGTGCGCGAACGAGGAAGAGCGCTATGGCTACGGCTGGCAGGTGTGGATGACGCGCGCGGGCTGGGCGATGTACGGCTTGGGCGGGCAGCTTGCCGTGGTGTGCCCGGAGAAGGACGTCTGCCTGTGCACGATTGCCGACACGCGCCTTGACCCCATCGGCGTGCAGCGCATCTACAACGCCTTTTTCGACGAAATCTACCCCTACTGCGGCATGGAGGATATGTCGCCTGTTCGCCTGTCGCCCGAAATTCAGCCGCTGGGGAACAATCCCGCGTGCGCGCTGGATGCGTCGCCTGTGTACCATTTCGCCGCGCCGAACCCGCTGGGGCTGGCGCGCGTGGAACTGCGGGGAAACACGCTGATTTGGGAGAACGCGCGCGGGCGGCATCCGCTGCAATTCGGGCTGGGGGAGAACCTCGCAAGTGAATTTCCCGGATGGCCGGGGCGCACAATGCTATCCTCCGGCGGCTGGGTGTCGGCGGATGAAAACGGGAATCTGCTGCGCGTCCGCTGCCAAATCATCGACGATGCCCCCTGCGGCGTGGACATGCTGCTGCACTTCACGGGCACTTGCCTGACGGTGCAGGCGCGCAAATCCTCCGATCCGGCGACGAATGCGTATGAGGGCGTGGCGACAGGGTATGTGGAGTGAAGGGACACGAACCAGAGGCTCACCTGAAAGGGGAGCTGTCAGCGCAATCTGACTGAGGGGTTAGAGCGGCAGGGGACAACCCCTCCGGCGCTGATGCGCCACCTCCCTTTGCAGGGGAGGCTTGGGTTCTTTTCCGCACAGGAAAAATCCATATAAATAGAAAACTTTTCGTTTAGAACGACTTCAGGAGGAAAGGCGCAATGATGGACGAACTGTACCTCCCAGACCAAGGCGACGGCAGCTACCGCAATCCCGTGCTGTGCTGCGACTACTCCGACCCCGACGTGATTCGCGTCGGCGACACCTACTACATGACGGCATCCTCGTTCAACTATGTGCCGGGGCTGCCGATTCTGACCTCGGCGGATTTGGTCAACTGGCGGCTGGTGAACTACGCGCTGCCCAACATCCCCGAACCGGGCTACGAAATCCCCCGCCACGCGTGCGGCGTGTGGGCGCCCGCCATCCGCTGGCACGATGGATTTTTCTACATCTATTACGGGATGCCGGACGAGGGCATCTACATGGTGCGCGCGGCGGATGCCTGCGGGCAGTGGGACGCGCCGAAGCTCGTGCGGGCGGGCAAAGGGCTGATTGACCCCTGCCCTTTCTGGGACGACGACGGTAGGGCGTACGTCATCCACGCCTACGCGAACAGCCGCATCGGGTTCAAGAGCCGAATCGGTATCTTCCCGATGAGCGCGGACGGCACGCACGCCATCGGCGAGGACAAATTCCTGTTCGACGGCACGGCAAATCACCCGACGATTGAAGGCCCGAAGGTCTACAAGCAGGATGGCTGGTACTACATCTTTGCTCCCGCGGGCGGCGTGGCGACGGGCTGGCAGACGGTGCTGCGCAGTCGGCGGATTGACGGCGAGTACGAGGACAGAATCGTCCTGCGGCAGGGGAACAGCCGCGTCAACGGGCCGCATCAGGGCGCGTGGGTGACGGCGGCGGATGGCAGCGACTGGTTCATCCACTTCCAGAGCCGCGGGCTGTACGGGCGCGTCACCCACCTGCAGCCGATGGCGTGGCAGGCGGACGGCTGGCCGATTATCGGCGAACCCGTGGCGGGCGAAACGTACGGCACGCCGGTGGAAACGTGGCGCAAGCCGTCACAAACGCATCAGCCGCCGCTTTCGCTGCAATGCAGTGATGATTTTGCGGATTCGCTGGGGCTGCAATGGCAGTTCATGGGCAATTGGCGCGCGGATTTCTATGCTGTGGACGGCGGATTGACGCTTGCCGCCCTGCCCGCACCGAACGGGATTTTGTGGAACTGCCCGCATGTGCTGACGCAGAAAATCGCCGCGCCCGACTTCACGGCGGAGGTGACACTGGATGCCCGCGCGCTGCAAATCGGCGAGCAGGCGGGCTTCGGGCTCATCGGCGGGCAGTACGCGTACATCGCCCTGCGGCGGACGGCGGCGGGGATGCGACTGGTTTTCGTGCAGTCGGACGGCGAGGCGCATCAGGAGCGGGTGTGCGAGGAAATCGACGCGCCAGCGGAGCAGCTTGCCCTGCGGATGGTGCTTCAGCCGACGGGGGACGACACGGCGCGCGCGGCGTTTGCGTATCAGCATCAGGGGGATTGGCGGCGCTTCGGCGAGCCGTTCAGCCCTGCGCGGCACACATGGGTCGGCGCGCGGATGGCGCTGTTTGCGATGTCGCTGGACGGCGAGAACCACGGCGGCGCGGGAAAATTCGGGCCGTTCCGGGTGACGAAAGCGTGACGATATAACCTCTTGCCGCAACTTGGCGCGGCGGATGCAACGGGGAAAATCCGGCGCGCGGGCGAAAAGGGAGCCTCAGGGGCGGGGAGGGGCGAATTCGGCAGCCCCTGATGCTTCTGCAAGTGCGTTTTTCCGGCGAAAATCCGGCGCATCCGCCCCATTTTCATCATAACAACAGAAAATTTCAACCCACGCTCCCCGCACGGGGAGCGACGATTTACAAATATCCAGGGCAATCCCGCACAAAGAAAGAACAGCCCAAAGGTCGGAAAAGAGGTATAATAAAGAGGTGAAGAAGCAATTGACGATGAGCCTGATTAGCGACGAGCTGGGGGTAGGCATCAACGAAGAAAAGCAGCGTGATCCGGAAGCTCGTTCCGTCAAAAAAGGCAACCAGTGGTACTTCGGCTACAAGAAGCACATCGGCGTGGATGCGGACAGCGGACTGGTTCACACGGTGGAAACGACAGCCGTCAATGTGCACGACAGCAACATGGTTGTCGAGCTTCTTCAAGGAACAGAGGAGGATGTTTATGGTGACAGCGGGTATCTGGGTGCAGAAAAGAAGGATGATGCAGTCCTTGTCAACAATGAAGGACATCCTATCCGGTATCAAATCAACAAGTGTCCGTCGCAGCTGAAGAAAGCAAGCGGCGAAAAGTTCGAGCTGCTCAAAGCAATCGAACATGCGAAATCCTCGATTCGTTCCAAAGTGGAACATGTGTTTTGCGTGATAAAGAGAATCTTTCATTTTTGCAAAACACGATTCCGAGGACGGGAAAAACTGCATCAGCATTGCTGCACACTGTTTGCACTTGCGAATTTATACCTTGCTCGCAATCGAATGAAGGTTGCGTAACGAGGTTTATTTCGCGTGCAAACAGTGCGCTTGAACTGCGCTTTTTCTCGAAATTTTGGTCAGCGGGGATGACGTGGATGGTTTGGGCGCAATTATAAGGGGGAGCCTAAAAAGAAGGAGTGTTTTATGCCATTAAAAATAGATGATCTTTTGCGTATTCCGCAAAGTGATATGGACAAAGTTAAAATAAAATTTAATCAGCCAAGCCCGGATGAAGATCCGCTGGATCTTTATAGAAAGAATCCGGATATTGTAAATACACAGTGGTTGTTTTGGAGAGAACAGAAACGTTATTTCTATGAAGGCCAGATTGCAGTTTGTTTTTTGAAAATAGGCTGGGATAAGTGGCTGTTGACCACGATAAAGAAAATTACGAAGGATCTTAATATTGTAGGTGGAATATCTTATGACGGAGATGAACTGCCGGAGTATAAACCCTACTATGGAAGATTGATCATACAGTTTCATAAGACATGTCAAGCACAGGGGATTTACTATAAAAATGTATGTGATGAACTGTTAGTGAACCAGCTTCTCCCTGCTGCATTTGATGGCTACGATTTTCCGGGATACGATGAGGTAAGGCTTACTTGGGAGCAACTTGAAATTATCATCAAACAGCACAAGAAGGACTGGATGGCAGCCTTGCAGAATCAGAAAGCGGTTTATCTAATTACTGATAGAAGTAATGGAAAATTATATGTCGGCTCGGCTACAAGCGACAACGGGATGCTGCTGCAGAGATGGGCAAACTATATTGATTCAGGGGATGGCGGCAATAAAGAACTGATTGAACTGGTAAATAAAGAAGGCATTGATTACATAAAGAGAAATTTCCAGTATTCCATTCTTGAAAATTATAATGCAAGAGTGGATGACAGCGTGATTCTCGAAAGAGAAAGCTGGTGGAAGGAAACTCTGCAAAGCAGGAAATTCGGATATAATGCGAATTGAGTGAGATGTGACGAAAATGGGAAAGAAGCAGCTCATGGACCAAGAACTATTCAACCCACAATCTTCTTCCGTAAGTTCCTCCCGAATCATTTACACCCCATCAACCTTTGCCCGGACATCGCTGCTCCATCTGCAGGAGGTCGGCTCTTTGCAGGCTGTTCACCCGCATATATCTCAGAGAGAGAATCTGGTGTCGTTCCTGTGTTTCATCGTTCTGTCTGGCGAAGGTGAACTTTCCTACGAGGGGCAGACCTATCAATTGCACGCAGGCGATTGTGTGTTCATAGACTGCCGAAAAGCCTACAGTCATTCTACCTCGAATGACCTCTGGTCTCTCCAGTGGTGTCACTTCTATGCACCGTCCCTTCCGGCTGTGTATGAGAAGTACAAAGAGCGAGGCGGTCGGCCTGTGTTCCATCCAGATGATTTAACACCGTTTAGATTACTTCTGACAGACCTCTATAACTTAGCTTCCTCATCCGATTACATACGAGATATGCGGATCAATGAGAAGCTGGGGACGCTGTTGACGCTCCTGATGGAGCAGTCTTGGCATCCGGAGAGTGCGACAATAAGCCGGAAGAGAATGGAACTGGCAGCTGTGAAGGAGCATCTGGACGAACACTTTACAGAGAAAGTTATGCTGGATGAGTTGGCAGAGAAGTTCTTCATCAACAAGTTCTATCTGTCCAAAATCTTCAAAGAGACTTACGGAACGACAGTCAATAACTATCTGATCTCAAAGCGAATCACCAGAGCCAAGCAGCTGCTTCGCTTCACAGATATGACTGTGGATGAAGTTGGTGTTGCGGTCGGCATGGGAGATGCAAACTACTTCAGCCGGATGTTCCGCAAAGTAGAAGGAAGCAGTCCAAGGGAATATCGGAAACAGTGGTGACATGGAGGCACAGCGAGAAATCGCTGTGCTTTTTTTGAAAAAGGAAAGACACAGAAACCGGCAGGATGGCTGGAAATTCTGAGAAAAGAGGAGAGAAAGAAATATGAAGAGCTTGTATTCAATGTTTTTATCCCAGGCATATCAGGACTGCTGGGATGATTACAACCGTTCCGTGAAACTGAAAAATTTCCCCAGATGGGATTATGTGATCCTGACGGCATCCAATGACCAGCAGGCAGAAGGATTCCGCAGGCAGATCGAAGAGCGGAAGGAGTATCTTCCGGCAGGGACAAGATTTGCAGCGATTCCGGACCGGGGTGGCGAGCGTGTGGGTTCCGGCGGTGCGACGCTGGAGGTGTTAAAGTATCTCCATGAGCAGGAGGGAGACTTCCGGAAGCTGCGGGTTCTGGTCATCCACTCCGGTGGTGACAGCAAGCGTGTGCCGCAGTATTCCGCACTGGGGAAACTGTTCTCGCCGGTGCCACACCAGCTGCCGGATGGACGCAGCTCTACGCTTTTTGATGAATTCATGATCTGCATGAGTTCCATGCCATCTCGTATCCGTGAGGGGATGGTGCTGCTGTCCGGGGATGTATTGCTTCTGTTTAATCCGCTGCAGATCGACTATAACAATGTCGGTGCGGCAGCGATTTCCTTTAAGGAGCGCGTGAAAGTCGGAAAGAACCATGGCGTATATGTGAACGGGGAAGACGGCAACGTGAAATGCTGCCTCCAGAAGAAGCCGGAGGAGGAACTGCGAGAGGCCGGTGCGGTGAATGAGGCAGGCTGTGTGGACATTGACACCGGTGCGCTGATCTTCAGCACCGCCATGATGGATTCACTGTATTCCCTGATCGGGACAGAGGAAGGGTATGACCGGTATGTCAACGGGACGGTGCGTCTGTCCCTGTATGCGGATTTTCTCTATCCGTTAGCGGAGGATTCTACGCTGGAGCAGTTTTATCTGGAAAAGCCGGAAGGGGAATTCTGTGAAGAGCTGACAGGAGCGAGGGAACAGGTGTGGAAGGTGCTTCGTCCTTACCGGATGAAGCTGCTGCGTCTTGCCCCGGCGAAGTTCATCCACTTTGGCACCACAAAGGAGATCCTGGCACTGATGTGCGGCGGTGTGGATGCGTATGCCAGCCTTGGCTGGAGCAGACGTGTGGCAAGCAGCATCAGCGGCAGCACAGCCGGGTATAACAGCGTGCTGAGCAGCCGTGCTTCCATTGGGAAGGACTGCTATCTGGAGGTATCCTATGTCCACAGCCGTGCAAAGGTGGGAAACAACTGTGTCCTTTCCTTTGTGGACATCCACGATGAGGTGATCCCGGACGGGGTGGTTCTGCATGGGTTGAAACAGCGTGACGGGAAGTTTGTCGTGCGCATCTTTGGCGTGCAGGATAATCCGAAGGAAAACCGGCTGTTTGGCAGGGATCTGGATGAGGTGGCAGAAAAGCTCGGCACGGATCTCTGGGATGGCGGAAACCATACCCTCTGGACGGCAGAACTTTATCCAGAGAAGGACACCGTAAGGGAAGCGGTGGCGGCGGCGCTGAACCTGTATGCGCTCGTGACTGGGAAAGGTAGGCTGGAGGACTGGAAAGAAGGTCCGCGCAAGTCGCTGTGTTCCGGCTTCAATGCGGCTGACCCGGATGCCATCATCGCATGGAACCGCCGCATGGCAGACCTTGTGATGATGGATGAACTGGCAAAAGCAATCCGCGGACAGGTACCGGCACAGACGCTTCCGAAGCGTAAGGCATTGACGAAGATCCAGAGACACTGGCTGGAAAAGCGCCTTGCAAGGGCAGATTTCAGTGAGAAGCTCCGCCTGCATTATTATCTTGGTGTGGTGCTGGAGGATGAGAATGAGGTACAGAAGTGCTTTGGGACCATCCAGTCGGAAGTGCTGGAGGCTACGGTGCGCAGTCTCAGCTACAATGAAACGGCACGCATCGTGAAGGATACCCACACCGTGGAACTGCCGCTGCGTGTGAACTGGGGCGGCGGATGGAGCGATACCCCTCCGTATTGCAATGAGCATGGCGGTACGGTGCTGAATGCGGCGATCCTGCTGAACAGTGAGAAGCCGGTGGTGGTGAAGCTGGAACGCATGGATGAGCTGAAGGTGGTCTTTGACAGCCGTGACATGGATGTACACGGGGAGTTTGAGGAGAACAGTGAGTTACAGCGCACCGGAGATCCGTTTGATCCCTTTGCCCTGCAGAAGGCATGTCTGCTTGCCTGCGGGATCATTCCGATGAAAGGGCATAATCTGAAAGAGGTGCTGGAGCGTCTGGGCGGCGGCTTTGTGATGCATTCGGAAGTGACAAACGTACCGAAGGGTTCCGGCCTTGGAACCTCATCGATCCTTTCCGCTGCCTGTGTGAAGGCGGTGTTTGAGTTCATGGGAATCGGATATACAGAGGAAGACCTGTATTCCCATGTACTGGCCATGGAGCAGATCATGTCCACCGGAGGCGGCTGGCAGGATCAGGTGGGCGGCGTTACACCGGGGCTGAAGTACATCACTTCCATGCCGGGGATCGACCAGAAGCTGAAGGTGGTACATGTGGAGATCCCGGAGAAAGCAAAGAAGGAACTGGACGAACGTTTCTGCCTGATCTACACCGGTCAGCGCAGGCTCGCAAGAAACCTGCTCCGTGACGTGATTGGACGGTATGCCGGCAATGAGCCGGACAGTGTGTTTGCGCTGGAGGAGATCCAGAAGGTGGCGGCGCTGATGCGGTTTGAACTGGAGCGCGGCAACGTGGATGGCTTTGCGAAGCTGCTGGATTACCACTGGGAGCTGAGTAAGAAGGTGGATGCCGGAAGCAGCAACACGTTGATCGAGCAGATCTTCAGCAGCATTGAGGAGCTGATCGATGGCCGGCTGGTCTGCGGCGCAGGCGGCGGTGGATTTTTGCAGGTCGTGCTGAAGAAAGGCGTGACGAAGAAGCAGGTGGCAGAGCGTCTGCATGAGGTGTTTATGGACAGCCTTGTGGATGTGGCGGACTGTAAGCTGTTGTGGGAATAAGAGATATATTGTGTGTTCGAGACAGGTCGAGACTTTCGCAAAACTGCATGGATACAGTTGCGTATATTTCGTAGGCACTAAAAAACCAATATTATGCTAATAAAGCACTACTTTAACACTTAAGAGAATGTGACTTAATCGATAAAATACAAATGTGCGACAAAATGAAGCACAATACATTAAACGTCAGAGAGAAATTAAATACATGAAAAAGGCACTTATCACGGGTATCACTGGGCAGGATGGTTCCTATCTGGCAGAGTTTCTGCTGGAGAAGGGCTATGAAGTCCACGGCATCGTCCGCCGTGCTTCCATCTCCAACACGGCTCGTATCGACCATCTGATTGAGAAGAACGCGATTACCCTGCACGACGGAGACCTGACCGATTCTTCTGGTCTGATTCGTCTGGTGGGCGAAATCAAACCTGATGAAATCTACAATCTGGCTGCGCAGAGCCATGTCCAGGTTTCCTTCGATGCGCCTGAATATTCCGGCGATGTAGACGCGCTGGGCGTTCTGCGTGTGCTGGAGGCTGTTCGCGTCTGCGGGCTGACGAAGACCTGCAAGGTGTATCAGGCTTCTACCTCTGAGCTGTACGGCAAAGTCGAGGAGGTTCCCCAGCGTGAGACCACCCCGTTCCATCCCTACTCTCCGTACGCTGTCGCAAAGCAGTATGGTTTCTGGATGGTCAAGGAGTACCGCGATGCTTACGGCATGTTTGCCGTCAACGGCATCCTGTTCAACCATGAGTCTGAGCGCCGCGGCGAGAACTTCGTCACCCGTAAGATCACGCTGGCAGCCGGTCGTATCGCCGAGGGTTTGCAGGATCATCTGGAACTGGGCAACATGGATTCTCTGCGTGACTGGGGCTACGCGAAGGACTACGTTGAGTGCATGTGGCTGATTATGCAGCAGGATAAGCCGGAAGACTTCGTTATTGCTACCGGTGTGCAGCACACTGTCCGTGACTTTACCGAGAAGGCTTTCGCAGCCAATGGCATCACTATCCGCTGGGAGGGTACCGGCATCGACGAGAAGGGGTATGATGCAGCTACTGGCAAGATGCTGGTCTGCGTGAATCCGCAGTGGTTCCGCCCCACCGATGTGGACAACCTGTGGGGTGACCCCACCAAGGCAAAGACCGTGCTGGGCTGGAATCCGCAGTCCACTACTTACGAGCAGCTGGTGGAAATCATGGCCAAGCACGACCGTGAGCGTGCAAAGCGCGAAAAGGCGCTGAAGGCAGTTCTGTAATTTGGAAAGAAGGTAATCTAATTATGATGGAAAAGAATGCGAAAATTTATGTTGCAGGTCATCGCGGAATGGTCGGTTCGGCCATTGTCCGTGAACTGCAGCGTCAGGGTTACACCAATATCATCACCCGTACGCACAAGGAGCTGGATCTGACCCGTCAGGATGCCGTGGAAGCGTTCTTTGCACAGGAGAAGCCGGAGTATGTGTTCCTTGCTGCTGCTAAAGTCGGCGGCATCGTGGCAAATCAGGAAGCGCTGGCTGATTTTATGTATGACAATATGACGCTGGAGATGAACGTCATCCACGCTGCATGGAAGAATGGCTGCAAGAAGCTGGAGTTCCTCGGCTCCTCCTGCATCTATCCCCGCATGGCGCCTCAGCCCATGAAGGAAAGCTGCCTGCTGACCAGTGAGCTGGAAAAGACCAACGAGGCTTATGCACTGGCGAAGATCTCCGGTTTGAAGTACTGCGAGTTCCTGAACCGCCAGTACGGCACCGACTACATCAGCGTCATGCCCACCAACCTCTACGGCCCCAACGACAACTATCACCCCACCCACAGCCATGTGGTTCCGGCACTGATCCGCCGCTTCCACGAGGCAAAGGTCAACGGTGTAGAGAGCGTTACCTGCTGGGGCGATGGCTCTCCGCTGCGTGAGTTCCTGTATGTGGATGATCTGGCAAACCTGTGTGTTTTCCTGATGAACAACTACTCCGGCAACGAAACCGTCAATGCCGGTACCGGCAAGGAGCTGACCATCAAGGAGCTGACCGAGCTGGTCGCCAAGGTCGTGGGCTACACCGGCGAGATCAAGTGGGATACCACCAAGCCCAACGGCACGCCCCGCAAGCTGCTGGATGTGTCTAAGGCTACCCATCTGGGCTGGACGTACAAGACGGAACTGGAAGACGGTCTGCGCCTGTCCTACGAGGACTTCCTGAACAACCCGATGCGTGCAGAGCGCTAAACGCAGAACAAAAATAATAATACTATTTCCAGATTCACCTGCGCCATCTGCTTGCGCCTTTTCCCTTCTGGCGTCCGCTCATTCCACTTAGCGTAGCGCTGCTACGCTGCGTTTCATTCACGTTAGCCAGAATGAAAAATTCGCGGCGCATCTTGGCGCATTCTTATCTGAAAATAGTATAAGCGATTTGAAAAAAAGGTCGTGTGTCCATGCAGGGCCACGGCCTTTTTTGCAGATGACAGGAGGAAAATTATGAATCTGGTGTTATTGTCTGGAGGTTCCGGTCAGCGTCTATGGCCGCTTTCCAACGATATCCGTTCCAAGCAGTTCATCAAGTTCTTCCACCGGGAAGACGGCGAGCTGGAATCCATGGTGCAGCGCGTCTACCGTCAGATCAAGGCAGTCGATACGGATGCAACGGTCACCATTGCCACCTCCAAGTCTCAGGTCTCGGCCATCCACAATCAGCTGGGTGAGAAAGTTGGCATCAGCGTGGAACCTTGCCGCCGTGATACCTTCCCGGCCATCGCCCTGGCAGCGGCTTACCTGAAGGACGTGCAGGGCGTCGGCGAGGAAGAATCCGTTGTCGTCTGCCCGGTAGACCCCTATGTGGAGAATGATTACTTTGAGACATTGAAAGCGCTGGGCGACCGTGCTGCCGTCAGCAGTGCAAATCTGGTTTTGATGGGCATTGAACCGACCTATCCCAGCGAGAAATACGGCTATATCATCCCCATCGGCAAAGAGCAGGTCAGCAAGGTGTCCATGTTCAAGGAAAAGCCAACGCAGGAAGTGGCAAAGGACTACATTGCAAAGGGGGCACTCTGGAACGGCGGCGTGTTTGCGTTCAAGCTGGGCTATGTGCTGAAACGTGCCCATGAGCTGATCGATTTTGTGGACTATGAGGACCTGTTCAACAAATATGACACCTTGAACAAAATCAGTTTTGACTATGCCGTGGTGGAGCACGAGCCGGAGATCGAAGTCATGCGTTTCGCAGGCACTTGGAAAGATCTCGGCACATGGAACACCCTGACCGAAGCAATGGACAGCCACGCAGTAGGCGAGGCACTGTTTAATGAGAAGTGCGAGAACGTCCATGTGGTCAATGAGTTGGATGTGCCTATCCTCTGCATGGGTCTGAAGGACGTGGTGATCTCTGCCAGCCCGGAGGGCATTCTGGTCTCAGATAAGGAGCAGTCCAGTTACATCAAGCCCTTCGTCAACACACTCGACCACCGAGTCATGTTCGCTGAAAAATCGTGGGGAAGCTTTAAGGTCATCGACATCGACAAGGCTTCCATGACCATCAAAGTAACCCTGAATGCAGGCCACCAGATGAACTATCACAGCCACCAGCATCGGGACGAGGTATGGACGGTCATTGCTGGCGAGGGCAAGACCGTTGTGGACGGCATAGAGCAGAACGTGAAGGTAGGCGACGTGATCACCATGGCCGCAGGCTGCCGCCATACTGTTATTGCCAAAACAAAACTGAAGCTGATCGAAGTACAGCTGGGTGAAGCAATCGACGTCCACGACAAGCAGAAGTTTGCACTGGAAGATTGAGATGCAACAGGAGACTGTTGGGAAGGATGCTTTTCCCTGATACATACATTCAACGACTAAATTGTGGAGTGTATATCATTTATGCATTAAAGAGCCGCTCATATAGCGATAGCAATCGGAAGAATTTTTCCAGCGCCTGATTTCCCTCCCCGCTCAATGGGGCAGCCCGCTTTGCGCGTGTTGATGTTTTTTCAACTTGCATACAGCCATCCGCTTCTCTATAATAATAGGTAACTGTGATCGAACGATCGCGGAAAGCGAAAAGGAGCGTTGGCCTATGAAGATTGTTTTGCTGGAATCACTTGCTGTCAGCGATGAAGTCCTCCAGAAATACACGCGCGATTTGGAGCAGAAAGGGCACACCTTCTGCGCGTATTCCCGCTGTGAGGATGAAGCAGCCCTTTGCGAACGCGCGAAGGATGCGGATATTCTCATGCTGGCAAACATGCCGCTGAAGGGCAACGTCATCCGCCAATGCACGCATCTGCAACTCATTGATGTGGCGTTCACAGGCGTGGATCATGTGGATTTGCAGGCTGCCGAGGAGATGCATGTGGCTGTCAGCAATGCATCCGGCTATTCCAATGAGTCTGTTGCGGAACTTGCGCTGGGCATGGCGATTGACTGCCTGCGCAACGTGGAGGCGGTCTCCGCGCGCTGCCGTCAGCAGGGGACGAAGGAGGGGCTTGTCGGCCGTGAACTCGGCGGAAAAACGGTCGGCATCATCGGTTTCGGCAAAATTGGCAGACGTGCGGCGGAATTGTTCCATGCCTTTGGCTGTCCGATTCTTGCATATGACAGCAATCCCATTGCGCAAATGCCGGATTATGTGCAGCAAACTTCGCTGGATGAACTGCTGCGTCATGCGGATGTTGTCTCCCTGCATTGCCCGCTTGTGGAAAGCACGCGTGGCCTGATGAATGCGGAACGTATCAGCATGATGAAGCACCGCGCAATCCTCATCAACACGTCGCGCGGCCCCGTTGTTGACTCGCAGGCGCTGGCCGATGCGCTGAACAGCGGACATCTTGCAGCGGCAGCGGCAGATGTGTTTGAAATGGAGCCGCCCATCCCGCGGGAACATCCGCTGCTGAACGCGAAGAACTGCCTGGTGACGCCGCACATTGCTTTTGCCAGCGAGGAATCCATGCTTCGGCGGGCTGAAATTGTTTTTGACAACCTCTATGCTTTCTTGCATGGCGAACAGAAAAACGTGATTTTGCCGCGCTGAGGAATTGTCCATGAAAATTTATGTGAATTGTAATCAGCCTTTCCCCGGTATGGGGACGAAGGCTTGCCCCTTTTCAACCATTCAGCAGGCTGCCGACGCTGCCATGCCGGGGGATGAAGTGCTGGTTGCCCCCGGCATTTATCGGGAGGATGTACATCCTCTGCGCGGCGGCAGCGAAGAAAACCGGATTATCTACCGCGCCGAAGTACCGGGGCAGAGCGTGATTACCGGGGCAGAAGTGCTGTCACAGTGGGAAGAATGCGGCTGCGGCATCTGGAAAACCGTTATCCCCAACGACGTACTGGGTGAGGATAATCCGTTTGCGGATTTGATTTCCGGCGACTGGTACTACGATGATGCCGCCGAGCCTGTACACCGGGCAGATATATATCTTGACAACCGATCCCTGCGCGAGGTTTTCACGCGGGAGGAGCTGCTTGCCGCTGAACCGTCGCCGTATGCGTGGGATACGGAATTCTCCCGCAATGTGTGGATGAGCGAACGCACAGAGACAGAAACGACCCTCTATCTTCATTTGCTCTGCGGTTCTCCTGATGGTCATCTTTTGGAGTACAGCGCGCGCCGCCATTGCTTCTACCCCATGAAAACGGGTATCCATTCCATCACGCTCTCCGGCTTTGTTTTTTGCAAGGCAGCACCGCAATGGGCGCCGCCGACAGCGTATCAAGAGGGCATGGTTGGCCCGCACTGGGCAAAGGGATGGGTCATTGAGGACTGCGAGCTGTATGAAAGCAAGTGCGTCGGCATTTCGCTTGGCAAATACCTTCAGCCCAATAACGAAAACAAGTGGCGCCGCTTCGGGCTGAAACATGGAACGCAGAATGAACGGGACGCCATCTGCCAGGCGCAGCTGGAAGGCTGGGATCGGTCGCATGTCGGCAGCCACGTTATCCGCCGCTGCAACATTCACGACTGTGGACAGGCAGGCATTGCCGGGCATCTTGGCTGCGTTTTCTCCGTGATTGAGGACAACCACATTCACCATATCAACAACAAGCAGGAACTGAACGGCGCCGAAATCGGCGGCATTAAGCTGCACGCCGCCATTGACACCATCATTGCGCATAATCACATTCACCATTGTACACGCGGATTGTGGCTGGACTGGCAGGCGCAGGGAACGCGCGTGACGGGCAATACATTTCACCACAATCAGCCGCTGTGCGGGCGGAAAATCCGCACACAGCTGAGCTTTGGCGAAGACATTTTTGTTGAGGTCAGCCATGGCCCTACTCTGATTGACCACAACCTTCTGCTCAGCCCAATGGCAGGGCGCATCAGCACACAAGGGATTGCATTTGCGCAGAACTTGATTGCCGGTTCGTTCACCTTTGTCGGTGCGGGAACAAACAACGCGGGGCTTTCCCGCCCTGATTCCGTGCGCTACACGCCTTACCACGTGCCGCATCAGACGGCGGTGGCGGGCTTCATGTCCATTCTCCACGGCGATGCGCAATTCTGGAATAACCTGTTCGTGCAACAGCCGATTTCTGAGGAATATACGGCCTACATCAACAGCATTGGCAAAAATCAGCTGTGCGAAATGAACCTCATCGCCGGTACGCTGCCCTATCAGGGCTTCCCGACAGAAAGCGAATACCTGTCACAATTTACACCAGAGCGCATTGCAGGCGACCGCGGCATTTACTATGGTCATCTACCCGTCAAGGCAGGCGGAAACGTCTATCTGAACGGCGCGCAGACGGCGGATTGTGATATTGGCAGTGTCACCGTGCCAGCTCCTGTGGCTTTTGCAGTTACGGAAAACGGCTTGACAACAAACCTCTATGATTTTCTTCCGGCGGTGGATACGAAGTGCGTCTGCAGCGATGTGCTGGGCAGTGCCTTTGAGCCTGAGCAGCGCTATGAAGCGCCGGATGGATCACCGCTGACGCTTGATACGGATATGTGCGGACAGAAGCATGTTCCCTCTCCGCTGCCGGGGCCGTTTGCCGCACCAATTTCGGAACTGCATTTTTAAGGCGACACCGCACAACATGACATCACCTTCCCCCTGCTGCCTCCTGCTCATTTTGCGTGAGCAGGAGGTTTTTTTTATTCCACCTTTTTTATTCCATCATTTTATTTTTTGTTGGGATGTGCTGAAAAATGTTGATTATTTTTCATATTGCGCTGCAAGGACATTTTGTCTACAATGAACTCATTAGGAAGTCCGGAATTCCTACATCGTTTCCAAGCAAAACGACCCGAAATGGAAAGTGAGGTTTTCCCATGAAGAAACTGTCTGCGCTTCTCCTTGCGTTCGCCATGATGCTGACGATGCTCAGCGTCGCCTCCGCCGATGATGTACAGGTCATCCGCATGTGGTCGAACGACCAGCACGATCAGTCTGTTATCAAGGAAAAGATTGAAGCGTTCAATGCCACGATTGGCAAGGAAAACGGGATTGCCGTGGAGTACACGGTCTATGGCAGCGACTATTACAGCACGCTGGATGTTGCCGTGACCTCTAAGGAAGGCCCCGACATCTTTAAGTGCAACAAGATTGGCAACTACGCAGAAGCCGGCTACATTCTGCCCTGGGAGAAGATTCCCGCGCTTTCCACGCTGGTGGAGCGCTTCTCTTCCTACAATGCGCCCGGCTACGGCGAATTCTTCGGTCAAACGTATTCTGTGCCGATTCGCGTGACGACGTATGGCATTGCCTGCAACAATCAGATTTTCGAGGAGAACAATCTGGAACTCCCGAAGACGTGGGCAGAGATGGAAGAAGCGGCGCGCGTCATTACCCAGAACAGCCGCGGCCGCAAGTACGGCTATGCGCTGGCGATGGGCTACGGCTCCTACCACTACTTCTACGTTACGCTTGCTAACGGCGCGAGCGTCGGTGATGAGTACTTCAATCATACGACCGGCCGCTATGACTTCACTTCTCTCTCCGGCTTCCTGAAGCATGTCCGCACGTTCATTGATGATGGCTCCATGTTCCCCGGCTATGAGAGCATGAATGGCGATACGGCTCGTGCGCAGTTCTCCGCCGGCAATATCGGCATGATCGGCGTTATGTCCTCTGACGTGACTACCTTCAAGAATCAGTTCCCCTGCGATTTTGAATGGACGATGATTCCGTATCCCGTGGCGGATGCCGAACATTACTACAAGGAGCCTGTTGGTGTTTCCATGTCCTACGTCATTGGTGAATCCGCCAAGGGTTACAGCGACAAGGTGGCACTGTTCCTGAATTACCTTTACAGTGATGAAGTGTTCCTTGCAACCAGCGATGCGCAGGTGGATATTTCCATCCTCGGCAACGAAATTACCAGCCAGTCTACCGCGACGGACATTGACCAGAACTGGCTGCGCTTCTCCGACATGGATACCTTCTGCATCAAGTACCCGAATCCGGACAGCAACCTGTTTATTGAGGGCGATACCTATCAGGACGTGATTAGCAAGATTCTCACCGGCATTGAGCCTAATATTGATGGCGCGCTGAAGGCATTGGACGAAAAGTACAATGCTGCGCTGGATGCAGCTGTGGCAAACGGCAAGGTTGTCCTTTCCGACTACATCGATCCCGACATTGCTGAAAAGATGCAGCCCGTCAAGTAATCGTCTGCCTTCGGAGGGAATCCCTTCTGCATTACGGATCGCAAGGGATTCCCTCTGCCTTTATCCTATTTCTAATGGGATTTTTCTCAAACAGGAGGAAGGATACATGACGAAAGTCATCAATCGCAGCAAGCCCGGCAGCTGCGCAAAGCATTTGTCAAGCAACCGGATTCAGGAGATTCTGATGATTCTTCCAATGACCATCGGATTTCTGCTGTTCTCCGTGTACCCGATTATCTGGGTTATCCGCTGGTCATGCTTCAATTATAACGGCTTCAGCACGCCCGTCTGGTGCGGGCTGGACAACTTCATCCGCGTGCTCACACGGGATCCTGCCTACTGGAATTCTCTGCTGAATACATTCATCATCGCCGGGCTCAAGATGCTGGTGGAAATTCCGATGGCACTCATTCTGGCTGTGCTGGTCAACAATGCACGCCTTCGCGGCGGCAAGTTTTTCCGCGTTGTTTTCTTCCTGCCATCCGTGTTTAGTATTGCGGTCGTCGGGTTGATTTTCTCAATTCTTTTCAGCGCTTTTAACGGCATTGTCAATGCAGTCTTGTGGGAGCTTGGCATCATCAACCGCAATATCAGCTGGTTTGGTGATAAAACACATGCCATGTTCGTGATTATTCTGGTCTCTCTCTGGACGACCTTTGGTCTGAACATGATTTACTTCCTCATGGGTCTGCAAAACATTCCGAAATCGCTCTATGAGTGCGCGTCAATCGACGGCGCTTCGCCCTTGCGGCAGTTCTTTTCCATCACTGTGCCGCTGCTGTCGCCGATCCTTCAGCTGGTGCTGATGCTCAGCGTTCTGGGAACGATGAAGATGACGGACTTGATTCTGGTACTGACCAACGGCGGCCCCGGCGGTACAACGGAAGTTGTGATGACCTACATTTTCAAGTATTTCTTCTCCTACGGCGACAACGCCGCGCGCGACGTACAGTTTGGCTATGCATCCGCGATGGCAGTCGTTACCGCGGTTATCCTCGGTATTACGACGCTGATTTACCTGCGTGTCTCCCGCAAAATGCAGAGCTATGATGAGTAAGGAGGAGAAAGAAGATGCGTAAGGTTACTGCTGTTTTCAGTAAGACACTGACTTATCTTTTCTTGCTGATTGTTGCAGTTTTCGCGGTTTTTCCTGTAATCTACATTTTATTGGGTTCTTTCAAATCCAATACGGAAATTCTTGTCGGCGGCGTTGACTTGCTGCCGAAAAAGTGGCTTTTCTCCAACTATGAGCAGGCATGGACGCTTGCACGTTTCGGCTCGCTTACGATGAACAGCATTTTTTACTCTGCCTGTGTCGTCGTTGGTTCGATTATCACCTGCATTACGGCTGGCTATGTTTTTGAGCGGGGAAAAACACGGTTTGTCAAGGTTATTCATACGATGGTGCTGTGTTCTTTGTTTATCTCCATCGGTTCGCTGTCGCTGTATCCGCAGCTTCAGCTGGCAAAGGTGTTCCATCTGAATAACTCGCTCTGGGGGCCTATCATCATCCGTGTTTTCGGCATGAACGCCACGCAGATTTTCATTGCAACCGGCTTCATTCGGCAGATCTCGCATGAGATTGACGAAGCTGCGCAAATTGACGGATGCAGCTTCTTCGGCATCTTCGCCCGCATCATTTTTCCGCTGTGCAAGCCGCTGATTGCTACAACCGGTCTGATGGCATTCCGCACGGCATGGAGCGACTATCTGCTGCCGTATGTCTTTACGATTGCGGACCGCACGAAGTGGCCGCTGGTTGTCGGCGTGGTGAGCCTGAAATCCAGCGGTGAAGCAGCATCCAGCTGGAATTTGATGCTGGCAGGCATTTCGATTTCCATCTTGCCCATGCTTGTGGTATACTTGTTCCTGAATCGATACTTTATCTCAGGCTTGACGGAAGGATCCGTCAAGGGATAATACGATTTCCAGATTCACCTGCGCCATCTGCTTGCGCCTTTTCCCTTCTGGCGTCCGCTCATTCCACTTAGCGTAGCGCTGCTACGCTGCGTTTCATTCACGTTAGCCAGAATGAAAAATTCGCGGCGCATCTTGGCGCATTCTTATCTGGAAATCGTATAATCACCTTACGCGGAGGGAACAGGGATGTTTTACGGCGTTACGCTCATGCTGATTGTGGTGATTATGCTGCTGGTGCTGGATCATAAAAGCCTGTACACACGGTTTTTCGTGGTTATGTTTCTGGGCGTGACCATTGCGTTCTTTTTCATGATTCAGCAGCTTTCCATCTTTGCTGACTACGGCGCTTACAGAAACCAAAGCAATTTTGTTCAGCTGGATTGGCGCATTTTCCAATTCATGACGGGGCAAATGACAATCCCTATTCTCTGGCGGCTGCGCCTGATGAACATAGGCATCGCCCTGTATCTTCTGGGCATGACGCTGTTCAACCTCGCGTTTACGCTGGAATTGCAGCCCAAGCGTCCGAAGCAGCCGGAGAGGCATAAAATCCGCTATCTGCTGCTGATTGTGCCCGCGATAGAACTGCTTGTGCAAGATCCCAACGTTTCCACCGCAATGTACTTGCTGTACCATACTGCGGCGAATCCGGCCGACATCCTGCTTGCATTCCGGGTAGGGGAGTGCATTTACAAGATGGTGCTTCTTCTGCTGCTGGCGCGCCCCGTGTTCATTCTCATGCGCTCCATCCGGAAAAACAATGTGTTCTTCCTCAAACGCCGCTTGTGGATGTTCAGCATCGGGATGCTTTTAGCAAACAGCATTTTCTTCGCGTTCTTCTATCTGGGCACTTGCAGCATTTCGGTCGCAACGGTCATCAAAACTGGTTTCTGGCTTTTTCAGCCGCTGGATGGCGTGATTCCGTACTCCTACATCATCGGTTCCATCATCATTTTCCTGATTCTCAGCTTCTGTGCGTTTGCTTTGCTCAGCTGCCAGCTGGACGTACTCATTTCGCCGCTGACCGAACGGCGGATTCAGCGCAACATCGCTACGCTCAACGAAGCGCTTGGCGAAACACTTCACTCGCAGAAGAATGTTTTTTTCTCCATGCAGATTCTGATGAACCGGATTGAACGTCAGGCGGATCTATCCAAAGTGCCGGAAGCTGCACGGCTGCATGAGCTGATTACTGCTTCGCTTGAGCGTACAGCAGAGATACTGGATGCCATTCGCCGCGTTGAAGCGCAAAGTGAGCAAGAAAACATTGTCAGCATTGTCTCCAACGCGATTGCGCAGCTGCATCTTCCGGATACCATCCATCTGCATTGGCATCCGGAGGACAGTGCAAAGGATAACACGACGGTTATGGTGAATGCATACAGCATGGAGCATGTGCTGGTCAATGTGCTGATGAACGCCGTTGAAGCGATTGAAACCGCAGGAAACAGTCATGGCCGCATTCGCGTAGAAACCGGGAATTTCCTTCGCTGGGTGGTTGTTAGTATTACCGACAATGGCTGTGGCATCTCGCATAAGGAGCGCGCCATGATTTTTGCGCCGCACTACTCTGGGAAAGAGGGTCGCTTGAATTGGGGAATGGGGCTTTCCTATGCATACCGAGTGGTGAAGGCGCACATGGGGCAAATCCACATTGACAGTCAGCCCGGTATCTACACGCGCGTGGTCATCATGCTGCCCGGTGGTAGACAGAAAAAGCACAAAAAGGTGGTTAGCGCATGATTCGTCTTGTTATCGTGGATGATATGCCGGATATTCGTAATTATCTTGCGGAGGAATTAGCTGCCGCGTCAGAGCAGTTTTCGGTTGTAGGCGCTGCGGAGGATGGTACAGAAGCTGTCAAGCTCGTTGATTCGCTCCTGCCGGACGTTGTCCTGATGGACATCCAGATGAAGACCCGCACAGAAGGAATTTATGCTATCCGCATCATTCATGAAAGGCATCCCGATATCAAGTGCATTGCCTTGACGATTCATGAGGATGATGAACTCATCTTCCAGGCATACCTTGCCGGTGCGGCAGATTACATCATCAAGACACGGAGCATTGACACCATCAAGAATTCCATTCTTGCGGTCGTCAACAATCGACTGCTTCTGCGTCCCGAAGTCGGTCAGCGGCTGATTCAGGAGTATCAGCGCGTTCAGAATCAAGAGAACCGCATGAAAGAAACCATGCAGGTGATGCTCAAAATCAACACGACCGAATATGAAATTCTGCGCATGGCATGTGCCGGCATGAGCTACAAACAGATGGCGCGGGAACGATATGTTGAAGAAACCACCATTCGTTCGCAAATCAACCACATTCTCAAAAAATTTCAGAAGAACCGCATGAAGGACGTTGTCGCACTGCTCAATGAACTGCACATTTTTTGAAAGGAAGGGTAACTATATGAAATATACTGAATTGGGCAAAACTGGCTTGCATGTTTCCGAAATTGGCTTTGGTGCGTGGGCTATCGGTGGACAGGCATGGGGAAATGACATCACCGACAAAAATGCCGTGGCTGCACTGCAAGAGGCTTGGCAGCAAGGCATCAACCTCTTTGACACAGCTGACTGCTACGGCGATGGCCACAGCGAAGCGCTGATTGGAGCATTCCTCCTTGGACAGCGCGAAAAAGCCGTCATCGTTACCAAAGGCGGTACGAACTACCGTGTGAAGGAACGCAGCAAGGACTTTACGCGCGATTACCTGATTCGCTCGCTGGATGAAAGCCTTGAACGGCTGCAAACGGACTATGTGGACGTTTATCTGCTGCATGTTCCCAACGCGCAGTGGCAGGACGAGGCGCATGTGCTGGATACACTGCGGGAAATCAAGAACAACGGAAAAGCGCATTTTGTTGGTCTTGCCATGTGGGGGGCTGCGGATACGCTGCACGCGCTGGAGAAGGATACAGACGGCGTTATCGACGTGCTGGAAGTGCCGTTTAACATCCTCAACAAAAGCAACTTTGAGGTGCTCCGTATCGCTCGTGAGCGAAACATTGCCGTTCTGACCAGTGAACCGCTTGCCAGTGGCGTATTGACCGGCAAATACCATGCGCAGACGGACTTTGCAGACGGCGACCATCGCAAAGGCTTCTGGAATGATATGCGCTGGGAAACCATGGAAAGCTCTTTGCGGGAGATTGCCGCCTGCGCAAAAGAAGCCGGCATGTCGATGGCGGAGCTTGCGCTTGCCTATAACTTGAGCACACCCGGTGTTACCTGCGTGATTCCGGGCGGCAAAACGCCGGAACAGGTGCGCAAAAATGTGCAGGCAGCCGGTTTGCGTATTCCGGAGGACATGCGTCAGCGCCTGGCAGACGTGCCCGGCTTTGTGTACTGATTGCAGGCGGGAGAAGCAAGATGAGCTGCATTTGTCTTGATACGAACTGGTTTCTGAAAGGCTTGGAATCGCCTTGTCCGCCGGACTGGACAGCACTCAGCGCATTGTTTTCGGAAAATTCAGATGCCTTTTCTCTTCCGCGCTTTCCTATGCAAGTGCATGATGTCCTGCTGGCATATGGTATCATCGAGAACCCGAATATTCGGGGCGTCAATCGCGACCTCTGGATTCACGAGCGCGACTGGGTGTACTGCTGCCGCTTTTCCGCACAGGCAAATGTACCATCCTTGCTAACCTTCGATGGCGTGGATACCTTTGCGGATGTGTGGCTCAATGGCACACTGCTTGGCAGCTGCAGCGATGTTTATCTTTCATGGGAGTATGATGTTGGCCATCTGCTGCGAACGGAGAATACGCTGATTGTCTACTTTCACGCTGCGCAGACGGAGCTGAAAAAACTTTCCTTGCCCGAACGCTATGCAGGGCTCGTCCCAACGATTTCTGCGGCTCGCGTTTTTCGCACGGGGTATCATGATTACTGCGGCCCATCTCCCTGCCTCATTCGCTGCGGTTTGTATGCACCTGTCACCCTGCGGCAGGCAGAACCTGTCGCCTTGACGGAAATCACCTGCGACACATGGCTGACGGAAGATGGGGATGGCGTGGTGCAAGTCCAGCTGACATGGGTGGGTCAGGCAGACACGCCGTACGCTGTTTCACTGGCGGATGCGCATGGAACAGTTGTCGCCGACGCTTCGGGGAAAACTGCGCATGGCAGGCAGCGGCTCTCCTTGTCTGTTCATCAGCCGGAACGCTGGTATCCGTGGACGCACGGCACACCGACTTGCTATACGCTGACGGTACGCGCCGAAAAGGAAGCCGTTTCCCGGCTTGTCGGCTTCCGGCAAATTGACATCAGCGATAGGTTTCTCTTCCGTGTGAACGGAATGCCTGTGCGGATGTGGGGTGCAAACCTCATGCATCTGGACACCCTGACGAACTGCTATTCCCCGGAGAAAATGGCAAGAATCCTTGACCTTGCGCAGCTGGCCAATTGCAATATGCTGCGCGTTTGGGGCGAAGCAGATAAATTGCCGGAAGCTTTTTATGAGGAATGTGACCGCCGCGGAATTCTCCTCTGGCAAGATTTTTTTCTCGGCTGCTCTTTGTATTCTGAAGAGGAGGATCAGCTTTCGCTTTATCGGCAGGAGGCTGAAATGCTGCTGCGCACGCGAAAGCACCATCCCTGCATCGCGCTGTGGTGCGGCGGAAACGAGCTGTATCTGGCGCAGGAATATCAGCACCCTGAAGCGCCGGTATATGGAGAAAAAATCATTCGCGAGGTATTCCCGGAAGTTTGCGCGCGGCTTGACCCGCATCGCCTGTACTACCCTTCTTCTCCCTGCGGCGGTTCCTTCGCGAACGACCCGCAATGCGGCGATACCCATGGCTACACACACCTGTGGTTCGTACCGGGACGTGCCTATCCGCACTTTTTGAGCGAAAACTGTCGTGTTTCTACCCCAACATGGCAAAGCATGATTCAGATGATGACGCCTGATGAGCTGTGGGAGGAAGGAACGTACGCACTGACGGCGCATCATCCCTGCGAAATTCCGGAAAGCTGGATGAAGCACACGCCCAACGAAGGCTGGCTGAAGCTGGGGCCTGTGGAGCATTATCGCGATGCAGAAACACCGCAGGAGATGGTGTACCGTGTCTGTGCTGCCCATGCAGAGTACATTCATGAACAGGTCGGCCGTTTTCGGCGAGGGCGTGCGCCGTGGGAAAATAGCGACATCCGCCATACCAACGGTCACCTGCTGTGGCGCTTGAATGAGAACAGCAACGTCATTTCCTTCGGGGTAGTAGACTATTTTTTGCAGCCCGGACATGCCTACTACGAAATGAAACGCTGCTATGCGCCCGTTTTCGCCAGCGTTGCGCTGGATGATCACGCAGGCATTTATCTGACGAATGACACAACGAGAACCATTGCGGGCACTGTCGAGGTTTCCCTTTTCCATCTTGTGAAAAATGAGCGAACGCACCAAATGGAGCTTCCGTTCACGATAGAACCGGATGCAACAGCACGGCTCTGCACATTGGATGAATGGGGACAGATCCGCAAAGAACAGATAGTCTGTGTACGCGTACTGGATAAGCGCAGGACGCTGCTTGCCGAAACGATTCAGCCGCTGGATATTGAACGACGGCTGCCGTATCCCCAGCAAGTGGGGCTTTCGATGATTGCGTCGGCGGATACAGATACGCTGCTGCTGCGCTGCGAGCACTATGCCCGCTGCGTCTCGCTCCATGGCGACGGCTTTGAACCCCTGTTTGATGATAATTTCTTTGATTTGCTGCCGGGTGAGACCAAATGTATTCGCGTACTGCCCTCGCCCAGCAGCGGTGTCATCTATGCGGAAACGGCGTATGACCAAACCATCGTTTCCTGTCAATGGAAGAAGGAAAAAGAAAAATGACCACGCAATTTTTAACGGAAACGGTGACGACTCCCGTCAACTACAACTGTGATGTGCTGGTCTGCGGCGGCGGCACAGCTGGCGTTACAGCAGCCCTCGCCGCAGCCCGCAATGGCGCGAAAACGATGCTTGTTGAACATGGCGGCTATGTTGGCGGTACGCTGGTGAACGGCGCAGGCCCGCTGCACAGCTTCTTCAATCTTTACCATGCCTATCCCGAAGCGGGAAAGCATCAGGTCGTTCGCGGCATTGCGCAGGAGATTGTTGAAAAACTGCAAGCGCGCGGAGAATCAACCGGGCACATGGAGCAAAAGCGCGGCGGCAACTACGACTCCGTAATTACGCTGATTGACTGGGAGGGCTATAAGGCGCTGGCGCTGGAAATGCTGCAGGAGGCGGGCGTTCAGCTGCTGCTGCATACGGATGTGGTTTCTGTATGCAAGGAAGACGACTGTGTACACGATGTTGTCGTTCAAAACAAATCCGGCCGCGAGGCAATCTGCGCAAAGGTTGTGATTGATACGACCGGTGATGCCGATGTTGCCGCCTTATCGGGCTGCGAAGTCGAAAAGCGACACCAGACAACCAGTGTCGGAATGCCGTTCAGTATGCAGCATGTCGATATGAAGCGGCTCGTTGCTTATCTGGAGGATAAGCAGCTGATTACCCAGCTTGTATCTGGCGGCAAACTTTCGGAGGGCAATCAGGCAATCCGCCTTGGCTTTGATTTGAAAAAAGTGCCGGAATTTACACAATTCATGGAGGAGAATGGCATCTGGGGGCCGCTCGGTTATTCGCTGCACGAAGGCGAATTCACCTATATCAACGGCACATGCATCAAAAATGTCGATGCGACGGATGCACAGGTGCTTTCGGATGCTGAAATCAAGCTCCGTTTGCAGGTCAAGCAGCTTTCTGATATGCTCATTCGCTATATTCCTGGCTTTGAACATGCTTATCTCAGCTGGACACCGGAAAAAGTGGGCGTTCGGCTGACACGGATTGTTAAGTGCGAACATGTCCTGACGCTGGATGAAATTGTTAGCGGCACACGCTTCCCTGACGAGGTTTTCCTTTACGGCTTCCACGACTGCGCACCGCGGATTACCATTCGGGACGGCAAATGGTATGGCTTCCCGTACCGCGCGCTCGTGCCGGTAGGGGTGGAGGGGCTGCTGGTTGCCGGGCGCTGCGTGACCCGCGAGTGGGAAGCGCATATGTCCACCCGCAACACCGTTTCCTGCATGGCGCAGGGACAGGCCGTTGGTACTGCTGCCGCGCTGTGTGTCCGCGAAGGCGTGCTTCCGCGAAATCTGGATGTGCAGCTTCTTCGCCGGACGCTGCGGGAGCAAGGGGTATTTCTTGACTGATACGATTTCCAGATTCAACTGCGCCATCTGCTTGCGCCGCGCTATGATACGGCAGCAGGCATCGTGATGCAGGGAAGGTGGTCATTTTATGAATCAGCAGCTTCGGCAGGATGCTGACCGCATTATTGCAGACGCGATTCATGCTGTTTTGCCTGACCAAGCGGTCATCCGGGCGCTGGAAGCAGCTTCTTTTCCTGGCCGAATTCGATTGATAGCCGCGGGGAAAGCAGCGTGGCAAATGGCGCAGGCTGCCAGCAAGACGCTGGGCGATTCGCTGGAATGCGGCGTTATCTGCACCAAATACGGGCATTGCGGGGGAAAACTGCCGAAAATCACCTGCTGCGAAGGCGGTCATCCCATTCCGGATGAAAACAGCCTTCGCGCCACCGATGCCGCACTGTCCCTCGTTCAGGGACTGACAGCGCAGGATACGGTTCTATTCCTGCTTTCGGGCGGCGGCAGCGCGCTTTTCGAGAAGCCGCTGATTCCTTTGCGAGAATTGCAGGACATTACCCAGCAGCTTCTTGCCAGCGGCGCAAGTATTGTCGAAATCAACGCCATTCGCAAGCGCCTTTCTGCCGTAAAGGGCGGACGCTTTGCCAAGCTATGCCAGCCAGCGCGTGTGTTTTCCATCGTGCTGTCTGACATTCTGGGCGACCCGCTGGATATGATAGCCTCTGGCCCTGCCTGTCCGGATGCATCCACCTGCGGCGAGGCGCTTTCGATTGCCGCGCGTTACCATTTGCGCCTTTCGCCGGAAGCAATGTCACTGCTGCATCAGGAGACGCCCAAGACACTTTCAAACGTCGAAACCCATGTCACAGGCAGCGTTCGGGAGCTATGCGCAGCCGCGGCGGCAGCTTGCAGTTCTCTGGGCTACACCCCCATTGTGCTCACGGATGTCTTGGCTTGTCAGGCACGCGACGCAGGGCAGGTACTTTCCGCTATTGCTCGGACACATGCGCAGGACGGTCAGAAGCGCGCTTTCCTGATGGGCGGCGAAACGGTCGTGCATGTCACAGGCCATGGAAAAGGCGGACGCAATCAGGAGCTTGCCCTTGCTGCCGCACAGGAATTATCAGGAATCACCAATGCGGCTGTTTTTAGCATTGGGAGTGACGGTACGGACGGTCCCACGGACGCTGCGGGCGGCTATGTGGATGGCGACACCGCTTCCCGGCTGTCGGCACAGGGAATCTCGATTGCGCAGATGCTGCAAGAAAATAATGCTTATCATGCGCTGGAAAAGGCAAACGGTCTTATTTTTACTGGCCCTACCGGCACAAATGTCAACGATGTTGCGGTGCTGCTGATAGATACGGCGGACTAAAACAAAAGATAGTCACAGAGAGTGGATTCAGGCGGCACTGTCTCATTTGTGCGGTGCCGCCTGAAACAAGGGGATGAATCCTGCCTTGCATTTTCCCTCCGCGCATGGTAAAATATTAACCATCAGAGAGGAGGGGATGCCATGGCTGTGCGCATTGCCATCGTCGAGGACGAAAAGTCCGCCGCTCGCGCGCTGGAACAGGCGATTCAGCGCTACGGAACGGAAAACAAGGTTTCGTTTACGATTCGCGTCTGGCATGACCCGCTGCTCTTCTTGGAGGAATATCAGGCGGAGTACGACATCGTTTATATGGACATTCGGATGCCCGCGCTGTCCGGGATGGAAACGGCGCGAAATCTGCGGAAGATGGATCGCATGGTCATGCTGATTTTTGTGACCAGCCTGGCGCAGTATGCGCTGGAGGGGTACACGGTCGGCGCGTTTGACTACATCCTCAAGCCTGTCAAGTATTATGACTTCGCTCTGAAGCTGCATTGGGCGCTGGAGCATCTGCCGGAAAAGCAGGAAGCGACGATACTGCTTGTGTCAGGCGGCAGCAAAATTCGACTGCGCCTGCGGGATTTGCTGTATGCTGAGACGGATGGGCATTACCTGATTTTCCACACCGCCGAGGGGCAGATTCGGCAGTGCGGCACGATTTCCACGCTCGAAGCGGATTTGACGGACAAACAATTTGTCCGCTGCAACAGTTGCTATCTGGTGAATTTGCAGCACATTGCGGGCATCAAGGGATACAGTTTGCTGCTGGATAACGGCGCGGAGCTGAAAATCTCCCAGCCGCGAAAGAAACAGGTTCAGCAGACCTACAATGAATACTTAGCAGCACACTAAAAAAAGCAGGCAAATCGCCTGCCTTTTTTAGGTTGTCTTCACGGAATCTTGGGGGAAGAGGAGCTTGGGGGCGCGTCTGCGGACGCGCAAAGTTACTGGCAGGGACGCTTCGCTGCCTGCGCCTTTGTTGGTGACTTCCTTGGGCTTGGTCGGACGCGGAACAGTTGGGGCGTTGCCCCAAACCCCACAAGGGACAGACGAAAAGGGACAAAGTCCCCCCTTGACCCTGCAAGGGGCAGACGAAAAGGGACGAAGTCCCCCCTTGACCCCTC